>Ga0206131_10000025_pt1 | contig 220722 bp, 211 predicted proteins | sample Helgoland_Spring_FD_148636 | JGI IMG/M metagenome (GOLD analysis project Ga0206131, IMG submission 148636) | Pelagic subsurface seawater microbial communities from Kabeltonne, Helgoland, North Sea - Helgoland_Spring_Bloom_20160517_1 | ecosystem: Environmental > Aquatic > Marine > Epipelagic ...
TGTATTATCATATGGTCTACATATATTGTTAACACTAATACCTTTAGATGCTTCTTTAGTAGCAGTCGTAGTAGCAGCAGCATCCGTAGTTTCTGGTGCTTCCGTATTAGTTTTACTGTATGGTTTGCATGTACCAATAATACTTGCTTCTTTAGTAGCAGTCGTATTAGCAACCGTAGTTGCGGATGCTTCCGTAGTTGCAGCAGCATCTGTTACCTTATTTTCCGGTTTAAAAGATAAACATTTACTAGTTACAATAACTTCTGATTTCGTAGTTGTAGGAACAGATTCATCCGGTTTATATGGGTCGCATCTATTATTATTATTTATTTTAGTAACTTGTGATTTCGTAGTTGTAGTCGATGGTGTATTATCATATGGTCTACATATATTGTTAACACTAATACCTTTAGATGCTTCTTTAGTAGCAGTCGTAGTAGCAGCAGCATCCGTAGTTTCTGATGCTTCCGTATTAGTTTTACTGTATGGTTTGCATGTACCAGTAATACTTGCTTCTTTAGTAGCAGTAGTATTAGCAACCGTAGTAGCAGCAGTAGTTTCTGGTGCTTCCGTAGTTGCAGCAGCATCCGTAGTTTCAGAATCTGTTACCTTATTTTCCGGTTTAAAAGATAAACATTTACTAGTTACAATAACTTCTGATTTCGTAGTTGTAGGAACAGATTCATCCGGTTTATATGGGTCGCATCTATTATTATTATTTATTTTAGTAACTTGTGATTTCGTAGTTGTAGTCGATGGTGTATTATCATATGGTCTACATATATTGTTAACACTAATACCTTTAGATGCTTCTTTAGTAGCAACCGTAGTAGCAGCAGCAGTAGTTTCTGGTGCTTCCGTAGTTGCGGATGCTTCCGTAGTTTCAGAATCTGTTACCTTATTTTCCGGTTTAAAAGATAAACAGTTACTAGTTACAATATCTTCTGATTTCGTAGTTGTAGGAACAGATTCATCCGGTTTATATGGGTCGCATCTATTATTATTATTTATTTTAGTAACTTGTGATTTCGTATTTGTAGTCGATGGTGTATTATCATATGGTCTACATATATTGTTAACACTAATACCTTTAGATGCTTCTTTAGTAGCAACCGTAGTAGCAGCAGCAGTAGTTTCTGGTGCTTCCGTTGTAGTTTTACTGTATGGTTTACATGTACGAGTAATACTTGCTTCTTTAGTAGCAACCGTAGCAGCAGCCGTAGTTGCTGGTGCTTCCGTAGTTGCGGATGCTTCCGTAGTTTCAGAATCTGTTACCTTATTTTCCGGTTTAAAAGATAAACATTTACTAGTTACAATAACTTCTGATTTCGTAGTTGTAGGAACAAATTCATCCGGTTTATATGGTGTGCATCTATTATTATTATTTATTTGATTAACTAATGATTTTGTAGTTGTAGATGTATTATCATATGGCCTACATATATTGTTTACACTAATACCTTTAGATGTTTCGGTAGTTGTAGCATCTGTAGTTGTAGCATCTGTAGTTGTAGCATCTGTAGTTGTAGAATCTGTAGTTGTAGCATCTGTAGTTGTAGCATCTGTAGTTGTAGCATCTGTAGTTGTAGCATCTGTAGTTGTAGCATCTGTAGTTGTAGCATCTGTAGTTGTAGCAGACTTTATTTCATAAGGACTACATGTGTCAGTTACACTAACAGATTCTTTGGTTTCTTTATTATCCGGTTCCGTTGTGTTAGGTTTAAAAGATAAACATTTACTTGTTACAATAACTTCAGTATCTGTATTTTTAGATTCAGATGCAATAGGTTTGTATGGTGTACATCTATTGGTTTCTATTTTATTATTATTATGATCAACTGTAGTAGATGCTGTAGTAGATGTTATATTATCATATGGTCTACATATATTATTTACACTAACACTTAATTGTGTATTTGTTTCAGAACTATTTGGTTTAAAAGACACACATTTATTATTTACTATATTTTCTTGTAAATTATTAAGATTAGAAGTTACAGTTATGGATTTATTAGTAAATGTGTATTGTCGTCTCCCCCATCGTTTCCCTATAAATTTTGAAAGTGCGTTATTTATTAGTTCTTTACTCTCTTCTGATGTTTGAGAAATCACCTTTATGGGAATTAATATAGAAATGTTTCCTTCACTGGGATATGTTATAATTAAATCATCTTTATCGGTACATTCATTACTTCCATTCTGTTCGGTATTACATAAATTTAAGTTGTTTATAGTAGTAATAATATCAGTTTTTATAATAAGACCCTTTATAGTGTTAGTCGTATAAGTGTTTTCTTGTATACTAGAACTATAACTCACGATTAGTTCTATATTATTTAATTGTATAGATAAAGACTTGGGTGATTCAGTAGTCTCTGTTATTGATGGCAATTCAGAAAATTTGTGTGTAACTATTATGGATTTCGTCTTAAAGGTGTATCCCCAAAGACGGGTTCCCCAAAGACTGTCTATAAATTTCGAAAGAGCTGTATTTATTTTTTCTTTACCATCTAAAGCTGTTTGGGAAATCACCCTTATTGGAATTAATATAGATATTTCACCAACTTTAGGATACGCTAAATATAAATCGTCTTTATCTATACATTCGTCAAGTTTATGACTTTCATTCTGTTCGGCGTTGCATAAGTTTAATTCGTTTATGGTAGTAACTATATCATGTTTTATAATAAGATCCTTTATAATGTTCTTTGTGGGAAGTGGACCTTGTAGGCTTGAACTAAAGGTCGAAATAAATTCTATATTATAATGTTGTATATTTTGACTATTAACATAAGTTTCTTTACTTAAATGGTTTGAGTCTATAAAATTGTCTTTTTTATAGACAATTTTATTAGTTTTCATATAAATATTTAAAATATTAAAAATATTAATTTTTAAATTAAAGATAAAGATAAATAAACACTATAAAATATTGTAATACTCGCTTAAATTGGTTGTATCATATAAAACATTATAGTTTGTAAATCCTTCTGTTGTTGTTGTTTTAAATTCATTACTATTATCTTCTTCTTTATTGGAATTATCACTATTCTCTTCATCATCGTTAGTATCATTATTATTATCTTCATCATCATCCTCACGAGTATCATCACTATTATCTTCATCATCATCATCCTCACGAGTATTATCGTTATTATCTTCATCATCACTATTATCTTCATCACCGCTATTATCTTCATCATCATCCTCACGAGTATCATCACTATTATCTTCATCATCATCCTCACGAGTATTATCGTTATTATCTTCATCATCACTATTATCTTCATCACCGCTATTATCTTCATCATCACTATTCTCTTCATCACCGCTATTATCTTCATCATCACTATTCTCTTCAGTATCACTATTCTCTTCTTCATCTTCTTTTTCTTCTTCCTTCTCTTCATCTTCATCTTTTTCTTCATCTTTTTCTTCATCTTCTTCATCCTTTTCTTCTTCTTCATCTTTTTCTTCATCTTTTTCTTCATCTTCTTCATCCTTTTCTTCTTCTTCATCTTCATCTTTTTCTTCATCTTTTTCTTCCTCATTTTCTTCATCTTCATCTTTTTCTTCCTCATTCTCTTCATTTTCTTCATCGTTATTGGAGTTACCATTATTATCTTGATTATCAAAATTTTCTACAATAGGAGGTAACATATTATATAATACAGCAAGTATAGCTAAGGTAGATAGTAATAGAATACAAATTCTAAACATTATAATAATAGTATAAAATAAATTATTAATATATAATATGATGAATAGTAAAATTAATAATGGAAATTGGGTAGTTCTATACTATTCGGAAAATTGTGGTTATTGTACTGATTTTTTGCCAATATGGGATTTATTTGAGAAAAAAAAGAATAAAAAGTTAAATAAACTAAAACTAAATATTAATAGTTTGGATTTGCATAGTATAACACCGCCAATAAATGGAGTTCCGACAGTACATTTCTATAATAATGGGAAAATAACAAAGGATGGTATTTTTAATAATGAAAGAACACTATTAGAATTAAATAAGTTTTGTGTAAACAATTTAAAATCTAAAAAATCTAAAAAATCTAAAAAATCTAAAAAATCTAAAAAATCTAAAAAATCTAAAAAGACTAAAAAGGCTAAAAAAGCTAAAAAGTCTAACTAAATTAGTTAGTACCAATATCAAGACCACGACGGTTAATATCGGGTTCAATAGTAGACTGAAGCCATGGACTGACTTTAACCTGTGGGTTGGAGGGTTCAGATCTAAGCTGTCGGTTAGCGTTTCTCAAACTCTGTCCTACAGTGTTAACACCAAGGTGATGGCCGGCGTTAAGGAAGTTCTGAGAACTTAATTCGCCCTGACCAGCAGGAACATTTTTAGCCCATGCACTATCTTTATCCTTAGGAAGAAGTTCGCTAGGATCTCTGATATCCTTAGGGAAACATTGTTCTGGGACCTTTTCTAAAGAAGTATCCATACTAATTGGTGCAAAACTACTATCATCCGGCGACAATCCAGTAACACCAACATTGGCCGTGGTAGAAGCTTCGGTAGGAGCAACTGTAGTAGTCTCCTCGACCTGACCCTCGGGACGCACTGCCTCTCTCTCGACAACAGGGTCAACCGATGCAATAGGTTCCTCAACAACAGACTGTACTTCTTGAGACGAAACTTCGCTCATAGGTGTTTCAGGAGCATCCATGAACCCCTCACTAACATTATCATTACTTAAATCAGAAATCGAAGAATTATCAACTTCGTTAACTAAGTTAACATTGTTAGATTCATCTTCTTCATTAATCTGATAAGCTAAGAAAAGTGTTCCAACACACACCATTAGTAGAACACTGTTTGATACTTTAGGAGTTAAAGCTTTCTCATTGTTTTTCACCATTAGTACAACTAAGGCAGCAGAACCAAGTAGAAGTGTCATTTTGGTCATTTTGTCGTTTAAATCGAGAACATTACTTAACATATTCATATCTATAATATTAGAAAATATAAAAAATTCGTGTAAAATATTAAATTACAAGATTTTTTATATCATTAATTTTATTTTCATGAGTTTCAAATAATTTTTTATATTTTTCTAATTCCTTTTTTAATTCGTCAATATTTTCTACAGATTCAGTTTCATCAAATTCAATTTCATCAATTTCGATTTCATTCAATTCATTGTCCGAAATTTCATCTTGAGTATCTGAAATTTTTACAAAAGAAATTTCTGGTTCTGTGGATTCTGGTTCAGTTAATTCTGGTTCAGTGGATTCTGGTTCTGTGGATTCTGGTTCTGTGGATTCTGGTTCTGTGGATTCTGGTTCAGTGGATTCTGGTTCAGTGGATTCTGGTTCAGTGGATTCTGGTTCAGTGGATTCTATATTATTTTTAAAATTATCATTAATTAAATATTCCATGTTGGATTGAGTTGCAATTTCGTTCGTTTTTATTTGTATAGGAATCCATTCTGAAATAACTTGTTGAGATAAAAATTTTAAACCACAGAATTTTAATAAACAAATAACTTTATTATTCTCATTAAGATTTGTAATACTTACATTATTTTTATCATAGATTGAACAATCTATTTTATTTTTAGTAACCGGAACCTTTAATTTTAATTTAGGATTATTTTTATGTTTAAGAGGAGATGTATAAAATTCTTCTACAATATCTAATGGGAATTCTTTATTAAACCAACTATTACTTTCTTTATGAATTTTAAGAATATTATTATCATCGAAATTACTTAAAAATTCATAAAATTCGTTATTTTCTTCATTAGAAATATCAAGATCTAATTCTATATAGCATCTTGTATCTAATTTTACAATATTAGTTATATTTGTTAGCATAGGTGTTTTGATATAAATTTCATTTCCTTTATATTGTGCAAAACTATAATAACTACCTTTTATCTTTTCAGGTTTCTTAAGTTCTATCTGGTTAATATCTATATTCCTATAGTCTGTAATTGTAATGCTCATTATTTTAATAGACCAAAAATTTATGTTTTATTAAACGCTAATATTTATTTGTTGTGCTTTAATTTTGTAGTGTATAACATCATTATATATCCAAACTTTATCTATAATAATTTCTGAATCCAAATAGATACCTTTGGTAATTTTATAAAAATTAAAAAAACTATTATTCTGTTTTACTTCAGTTGTAATTTTGTCCTTATATTTTTTAATTTTTAAACAAATCATAGTATCATATTTTTCACTATATCTAATTTGTGAATTAATTTCTTTATTTAACTTGGTTTTTATCAAATTTTCTATATTCTGTATAAATTGTTCAAATTTATCTAATTCATTATTAAATTCTTTATCTCTAGATTTCCTGAGTTGAACGTTCAAAAAGTAATCTTTATCCGTCTTATCAACACCAAAGGGGAGATATAGTTTGGGTGTTTTAATAATTAGTTTTTTAATGACATTTTTGCTATTTTTATAAGAAATATTATGATTATCATCAATTGTAATATTCTCTATTAAAATTTGATTATAGTTCATACTAAAATACAATTATTTTCTATAAATATTTATTAAAAATTTTTATGTAGCTATATATAATGTCTGATTTATTTGTAAAAAATATACAGAATTGGATTACATTAGATAATAACATTAAAAGAATAAATAAGGGATTAAGAGAAATTAAGAACAAAAAAAATGTATTAGAAAGGGATATAATAACATTTGCTAGTAGTAATAATCTAAATAACAAGGTTCTTAATCTAAATGAAACAAAATTAAGATTTGATGTTAGTACATCATATCCATCTATTTCTATAAAATTACTCAGAGAAGTTTTAGAAGAAACTATAGAAGAACCAGAAGGTATTGAGGTTATCATGGATAGAATTTCTAAAAAAAGAGAAAAATTATCTAAAAATAATATCCATATTAAGAGAAAATAAAAATAATCAATAATAGTATAATGAAATATTCTAAACGCCTATCTGTCAAAAAATCTAAATCGATGAAACATCCTGCAAAAAAAACTTCTAAACGTAATATGAAAAAATCGGCCAAGAAAGGACCGATGCGTTCAATGAAAAGAAAATTAAACAAAAATAAAAGAACTAAAAAGAAAAGGGGTGGATTCGTGCGCGCTGGTTCTGTTCAACATTTTATTACCTGTCTAGGAAATATTGTTTGGGGGTAAATGAAATTACTCTATAACTATATCAAGATCATTCCAATAATGAATCTTGTTTTCAGCATGTTGTGAAAAATTAATTATACATCCAAAATCAACTGGTGTATTTTCTTTTTCAAGTTGGTCAAAATATTTTTTTACTTGTGTTTTTTCAACATCTTCTATAGATTTTTTTGTAGAAGCCTTTAGTTCTAGTATTATATTTCCGGTCTCATATGATTTATTCGGATGTATAAATAAATCTATACGATTCGAAGATAGAATATGTTTTAGTCCATTTGAATCTGTATAAATTACATTAAGATACCTTTCAATATCAATATTAAACCCATATGTCATTAGTTCATGAAAAAGTGCTTTCTGATAAATTTGTTCTGTATAACCACGACCAAGTTGTGAATATACTTTTTCAGAACTTTTTACAATAATAGAATATACTGCTTTTAGATGGTTCATTTGTATATACTATCGTTTATTTCTTTAACTTATTGATATTCAGACCAACTTTCTTTATTAAAGGGAGATATGTTGTAAGTATCTCTATTCTTTTTAAATTTTAAGACCTGTTTATCATTTTGACTATATTCATTTACATAATTTAAATTAATACGTTCTTTATTTTTAGGTGTTGGTTTTACGCCATAACAGTTGGCGCCGAATTTAAAATCTTTATTCTTATAGTACCCTGCGTTTATACCTGGCATACCACATTTTTCCGAATTAATATCTTCATCGCTAAGTTTATTCCAGAATTCTTGTTGAATTGGGTATGCTGCGATTTGGTCGCCTATCCACCCCATAGAACACCAGTTAGCACCTCTTTTATAAGCATCCATAAGCTGCTGAACTGTTGCTAGTTCAGAATCAAATGAACGACAAACTAATTTAGCTTCATCATAGGTAAAAATATTCTCAGATACATGGAAGACCTGATTTCCTTCACTGTCAACTTCTTCATCTTCATCCTCACTATCTTCAACAATTTTTTGTTCTATACCAACAATCCAATTATAGAGTGCCTTTAGGTCAAATGTAATATGGAGGTGTTTGTATAATAAATATACAAAAACTACTAACCCAACAGAAACTCCTACCATTAGAAGCGTATGTTTTTTTTTAGACACAGAATTAAGTGATTTATTGAACTGTCTGTTATAATAATTAAAACTATTATTCATTATATATTATAAAAATAAAATTTTATTTCGTAGTTCGTCTATAAAATAAACAATATGCATTAGATGTGTTAACACTACTCATTTTCATAACAGTGGTATCATTAAATTCATACCATTTGTTATCATTTTTACAATAAGATGTATAATGTCCTCCACGACTACCACCATAATGGTTACAAACACTATATAATTCATATTTATTATTAGTATCATTGTTATATTTAGACATGTCCAGATCTTCTGGGAATTCTATATTGTTATTTAGTTTCATGTTATTATTATTAAAACGGTTAATTGTAAAAATAATAATTTTAGGAAGTCTAAATAATTTCATTTGTTTATAAATATCTTTAGTTTCACCTTCATCATTAATTTTATGTGACTCCAATGTTTCTTTTTCTAAATACAAATCTATACAGTCATATATAGAACAATCTTCTTTATTATTAATAGGCAATGGTACAAAACATATAGGTTGAAAATTATTAGAATAAACTTTACCAGTTTCTTTATCAGAAATTACTGTTAAAATTTGACCATAAAATAGTTCTATAATTTTAGAATAATCATTTTCATAAAAATCACTCCAAGATTTTTCAGACTCTTTATTTAGACCTTCCAATTTCCTTAAGCTTTTAAATTTCTTTTTTTCAGAAAAACAATCGTGAAAAATCTCTAAAACAACCATCAAAAATTCTTGTATATCATTCTGCATATTTACAGAAAATCCTAGATTTATCCCCTTTTCATTACATATTTGTATTAAATTTTTAAAAAAACTTTTTGGTGATATAATACAGTTATCTTCCCATAATCCATTTAAAAGTTTGACCCAATTTTTTACAAATTCTGTATTTATATTATCATCCTTATCTTTAATTTTTTTTTCGTATTTTTTAGAACGGAAAAAATCAGTCAAATCAAGGGTGTGACTAAGACTTTGTATAGCAGAATTAATATAACAAGTATTACCATAATTTACTAATCCACTTAGACCTTTACCACTATAGTTGGTAAAATCATCCTCTATCATTTTATTTATTAAGTAAAAAACTTTAAATAATAATATAATACTATTTATTATGTCTTATAATGATATATCTTCACAAAGATTAAATAATACCTTAACCCATATAATTAATAACCAGAATACTATGTTTGATATATTACAACAACTAACAAGAAATTCATTAAATAGTAGATCGCGAACAAGATCTAACAATTTTAGAACGCAGGCTACAACACCATCACCACCAGTCCGTGCTCCTTTTAATGAAAATTCTACTAATATTCCACGACCAACAACACCAACACCGGAAACATTATTTAGAGATATAGAAATATCTCTTTCAGAACCTATAAATTATCATATACTAAATTCTATTTTTAATCCTTCATCAGAAATTAATACAGAAGTATCTATATCTATAGACAATTTATTAGATAATACGCACTTAAAACTGTATAATAGTTTAGAAGAAGAAGAAACGATGTGTGCTATATGTCGTATAGATTTACAACAAAATGAAATTATAAGAAAAATTAATAGTTGTGGTCATATATTCCATCATAATTGTTTGGATAATTGGTTAAAAACTAATCATACATGTCCGATATGCAGATGTTCATTAAAAACAAATAATAACACTATTACTAATGAGGAAAGTATGCTTTAATAATGTTTATTTAAAGTTAATCAGTATTTCTATTATAAATGGTAGAATTAATTAATGCTATTAATTTTTGTAATCTTTTAACTATTATAGGTTTTTTTATAACCGTTATTAGTAATTATACTATAATTAGTAAAAGATATAATGCTTTAATCTTTATTGTTAATACATTTATTTTGTGTATGACTTTTGTTCTTGCTCTTTTAAAGATTTATCCTGAAAAAATAGATATAGATATTAATATAGTCAATTTTAGTATACAATTTTTGTGTGGGATATTTATGTTGGGATTATCGGATATTAGTATTTGTATAGGCATTCTTTGTATACTGGGTTCTCTTCTGAATATATTTTATGTTATTTTTAGACATAGTATTTCCGAGAATAGTACTGATGGATTAACCGAAGTCTCAGAAGAAAATAATTAATTTCTAATATTAATATAATGGAACTTATACTTATACTTGCTTTAATTCTTATACTATTTGTTGTCTATATATTAGTTAAAAAAGAGACATTTACTTCTAGAGGGGATATTAAAATAAATAAAGATTCGTATGCTTACAGAACTAAACGTTTAAGCGATGCGCTTAAATGGAAAGAATATGAAGCATCCCAGAATTCGTTCAAAAAATTTCAGATCGGAAATAGTAATTTACATTAATTACATGAAACCCATCCCTTTTTGGAAAATTCTGGTGTGACATATTCAACCTTTTCTTTTGGAATATCTATTTTATCACCAAATATACTATATATAAAGTCTTTTAGTTTTTTACCTGCATTTTTTATACCATAATTTTTAACAAAATAGTTTCTTGGCGAATAGGAATCATAATTGTTTAAAATTTTATCTAATTTTTCTTCAAAATCATTTTCATCATTAAAGAATTCACCAGTTTCTTCGTTTACATATTTCCACCCACCAACTAGTTTTGTATTTACTAAACATCTTAAATTATGGGCTAAACTTTCACACAATACTCTTGGAGATGCGTCATGTACATTAGGTATAAAAATGATTTTACATTCATCATATTTTTTTACCAGATCATAATAATCTAATTTTTTTGTAGTATCAATATTTAGACTGGTACACCCTTTTATTTTACAACCTTCTCTACCAACAAGTAATCCTTTTAGTTTCTTTTTTTTACAAAGAATACTAATACATTTTTCTGCTAATTCAAGATTTTTATTATAGGCAACCCATTCTGTTTTACTACAGTCTTTTAAATTATCTCTATGACAAATATACAAAAAGTCATACTTTTTTTTTACATCTTTATTTTCTTTATGAATCTGACAATCAATAAAATCTGATTCACTAATTAATTCGCGTTTCATATTTTTGGGCAAATAATCATCCGGATTCCTAAAACAATGTAACCACCCTTTACCCATATTTATCCATTTTTTATAGTTGTATTTATTTGTAGTATCGTTATATCCATCACTAGGATTATATGGCTGATTCGGAAATTCTTGATAACTAGAGATTCCTAATATATTAAATTTATCCTTAATGGATTTATTATATATCTCCTCATCATTATTCTTATAAAATGGACGGGATAGCAATGCCACATTTAATATATTCCCATTATTATCATATAAATTAACCCAAGGCCGATCTAATTTTTTTTTATTTTTTTGTTCTGTAAAATGTTCTCTATTTATAAATAATTTAAATAAAATAAAGATTATAAACAAAAATATTATTATAAAATATTTGTTTAACATACTATTTAATAATATATTTTAAATATGTATATATTATGAATATAATACATACTGAACCATATAATAATACCTTTTTGAAACGATTTACATTTAATAAAAAATTAGGGTCAGGTTCATTTAGCACGGTTTATAGTGTATATGATAAATTAAATTCAAGAACAGTTGCACTAAAAATAAATACAAATAACAAGTGTTTTAAAAATGAAATAAATATTTTATCTAAACTTAAATCAAAAGAAAAGAATAATATAATTAAACTGTTAGAATCCTTTTACTATGATAATACAGAATATACGATTCTTAAAATGTATGATATTTCTCTTAAAGAATATATAAAGAATTATACTAGTTCTGTTGACGAAACTACTAATATAGCTCGTAAAATAAACAATGGAATGATTTACTTAAAAAAAAATAATATTATACATTGCGACATTAAACCAGACAATATACTTTTTAAAGATAGTAAATTAAAGGATATAGTAATTATCGATTTTGGTATTTCTTTATCAAAAAATAAAATATATAATCACAATGTTATACAAACAATTTACTATAGAGCTCCTGAAATATTATTAGGTACTAAGTTTGATTGTAAAATAGATATGTGGAGTTTAGGGTGTGTTATTTATGAAATATTTTATAGAACCCCATTATTCCCTTATAAAAAAAATGATGAATTATTTTTAAACCAGAACATTATATTAGATAGCCCTAATTCTAATTTTATTAAAAAATTTCCAACTATCCATTCATTTTATGATAATATTAATTCACCAACGTATTTATTACATAAAGGATTAATTTATGCATTTAAACACTATAGATTCATGGAACTTCATACCGAAAGTAGTATTATAAATTTAGTTCTTACATGTTGTAAATGGGATCCCTTAGAAAGACCATACCCCGAAGAATTCATAATATAGGATTTGCTAAATTATATTTATTATTATTTAATTTAACTTTTTTTGTGCGTTCTATATCTGGGGGGAAATTATTTCTTTTTGTAATAAAATAATCATTATATAAATTACCAAATTTTGTGTCATTAAATGTAAAATAGAAAATACGTCTCGAATGGTCGGTTGTATTCTTAAAACTTCTATGTGCAACAAACGAATCAAATAACAACAAATCACGCGGTGTTGTTTCTGAAAAATCCCATTCTAATTTATCTTCTATTTCTTTTTTTATTTCCCCCATACCTTCTTTATTATAATCACATTCCTTCACGAATTTGGTTTCTCCTTTACCAAATTGTAAACACCCATTTTGTTTAGTTGAATTATTAGCAAATAAAGCAACTGATATATAGATATTGGGTTCGAAATCAGTCCAGGCTGGGTGATCCTGATGTGCATTAAATCCATTACCTCCACCATGTTTCCAGTTTAATTTATCCTTGAAAAGATTCATATCTGAACCATTAATACTGTTTACTTTAGGATATACTTTAGTTTTCATAAATTCATTAAGTTCTGGGTAGTAATCAATAAATTGTTCTATTCTTGATTTCTTTTTTTCCTTTTCAAAAAAAATCATCCATTTATTAGCAGTTTCTTTCCAGGTTTCAAGTGTATTTGCAAAGTTTACAATTTGTTCAGACTCTTCTTCTGTAAAAAAATTTTTAATTAAAACAAATCCATTTTTATTAAAGGTTTCAATATCTCCCATATAAAAATAGAATAAATTGTCTTTAGGTTATATATTTAATTAAATAATTTATTATTATATATGTTATTTAGTGTTTTAATAACATTTTTGATATTAGATTCGATTTATCTTACATTAACCAAAAATTATTATAATAATTTAGTTACAAAAATTCAAAAATCTCCTTTAAAACTAAAAATAATGCCTGCGGTTGGTGCATATAGTATAATACTGTTTTCTTGGTACTATTTTGTATTTCAAAATATCAAGAATCAGAGTAAAAAAAAAAGTATAATAGATTCTGCTGTATTAGGGTTCTGTATGTATTGTTTATTCGATTTTACAAATATGGCTATTTTTAAAAACTGGGATCTTAAAACTGTTATTATAGATTCTATATGGGGGTCTATATTATATACATTAACTACTATTATTTATTTAATATCAATATAATTAGCATCTTCATCGTATGTATGTGGTTCTTCTGGAAGGGAATTTTGATATAGATCATTATTAGTATACATAGGATTTTCAAAAGAGGTGGTTGTTCTATTTTCTGGAACTGTAGTAGGAACCTCTGGAGTTTTTTTACAAAAGATTAGTGTGTAGATAATAACTGCTAGAACAATAAAAGCAAGCGCTCCAAAGATACTAAAAATAATAACCATTTCATCATTATCATCATCATCCTTAGAACTATCAGAGTCTGATGGATTAGTAACAATCCTATTACTTGTGGTTGTAACTGTTTGTGTACTAGTATTCTTTTGAACTGTAGTTCTGGTATTAGATTCAACTGTTGTATTATAGGGAACTGGGTGTGTATGATTATTAGTTAGGTTAGTATAAACGGTTGTTGGTTCCGGAGTTGAACTAGACAAATCTGTTACTGTAGAAGAGGTAGTAGTATCATTTGTTGGTCTAGTAAAGTTTTGTGTAGAACTAGAGGTGGAAGTGGATGTATGAGTAGAACTAGTCGTGGAAGTGGATGTATGAGTAGAACTAGTCGTGGAAGTGGATGTATGAGTAGAACTAGTCGTGGAAGTGGATGTATGAGTAGAACTAGTCGTGGAAGTGGATGTATGAGTAGAACTAGTCGTGGAAGTGGATGTATGAGTAGAACTAGTCGTGGAAGTGGATGTATGAGTAGAACTAGTCGTGGAAGTGGATGTATGAGTAGAACTAGTCGTGGAAGTAGTAATATAATCTAATCCATCAGGACCAATAAGTTCAGATTTAACAATTAGATAAGAACCTTCATCATAATATCTTTCAGTGTTATTATAATTAATGAGGTGATTATCACCAATAGAAATAGATTCACACATGTCTCTTCGGTCACATTTATTTCTAAATTTGTTTAGACAGTTATAGTTTTCGTTAGAAGTGCAGTAATCAATATTAAGTTTATTAATGATATTTGCGGGATTACTTGTACCTACTGAATTTTTATAAACCTTAAAGTCAGGAAACATATATTGGTTCATTTCGTATTCACACCCATTTACACAACTTTCTTTTATAAAAGTATCAGTATAATTTATTTCATGTTTAATTACATCTTCTTCCTCACATTTACATTGATATGTTTTATCGAATAGTTGACAACCACTATAACATGACAAAGCCTCATTCTGATCGAGTGTTCCAAACATACAATGTAGATCACACCAATACCAATAATGACAATCATTAATAAAAAATATAGTATAAGTTGGATTCAGTGGAACACTAACCATAAATCCAAATGAAGGTGAAAATATACTATCATCTACGACTTTTACACTTACTATATTAATACCATCTGTATGATTATCTCCAAAGAAATGTAATTTAATATAACTAATATGTTGTGTATAGTTTAGAATACTAAGGTCAAACCCAGTATTACTTGTATTAAGCACACCAATAAAAACATAATCAACATCATTATGACTAACACTAACATGAGCCTGCGTTGAAGAATTATTGTACGTATTAATAATAAGATCAACACCTGGAGTATCTATAATAGTTTCGTCAACAAAAGATACTGTAATAGTATCATCCGGAAAAAATGTAAGATATGTATTTTGGTTATCACCTAGAACAAAATCACTCGAAATCGATAGATTTGAATTATCTAGATTTCCTCCAGTAATTTCATTTTTATAGGTATGTAAATATACAATATTATCAACATATCCATCGCCATCGATAGTATTACCATAACCCCAAACGCCTGGTAGTAATTGTGTGCAAGTTGGTGGGGTAACTTCTCGGATTAGATAAGTACCATCTTTAACATCAGTAAAATTAAAGTTACCATTATAGGAAGTAGTAATAGGCTCATCTACCTCGTGCTTACCATTATGATTCATATCAATATAAACATCTGTATCAATAAGTTCAAACATCAGGCCACTTGTTTCAATAAATCCATAAATTGTATGTGTATCATCATCATCATAATACCTTGTCAGTTTTCGATAGCTAGAAATATTTAGAGAGGTGGACATAGGTGTCCCAAGTTCTGTAAGAAGATTACAGGTTTGTACTGAATTATTATACATATTAGATACACCTACACATAAACTACTATTGCTACATCCATCTTTACACGTTTCCAAATTATCGTAACTATTAATAATATATGTGTCATTTAGACTTGTTGAAAATATATATTTACCAGAATCTACTAGTGTATAATCTATAACCGTTGATAGTGAAAGAATAGAAGGGATTATCGACATAAAATACCAAAGGATTGACATTATATGTATTATGTATAATTCTTTATATATAAACAAAAAAATTGATTTTTTTTATAACTATAAGTTTAATAAATGATTCGCCCAGAAGTAAAAACTCTTCTAACACTACTTAGAATTAGTGAAGATAATGATTTGATTATACAAAAAATAAAAGATGTTAAAAAATTAATAGATAATACCGAATTTAAGTTGATTATAAATGGAGACAACCCAATACACCTAAATTCACTGACCTATAACCTTATATCAACGTATAATTGTTGGTCATTAAAATCACAAATTGAATATGAAATATTTGTAAAAAAAAACACTAACCTAAATAGCTTATACCAATATGTAAAGTCTATATAATTTATTATAGTAATTATAAATGTATTACTTATTTTTTTATACTATTTATATATAATGTCTGAAGTTATTCTAGATGAATTAGACCTTAAATCCAGTGGTATAGATACAGTATCATTTGATAGTAAAATTAATAAATTAATATCAAGCATGGTTAATACCGATGATCTTAATAAAAAGAAAAAATTGCAAAAACAAATAAATACACTAAAAAAGGAAAAATCTTATTATAAGGTAAAACAATATTTTAAGAAATTTATGGCAAATATATTTATCCTTGGGTTATTTACAATAAATCTTATAGCAGTAGCTGTATCTATGTCTTGTTCTAGAAAACTAGGGATATTTAAACGTCTTTCTTCCGCCCTCTATGCCTTCTTTTTTAGTATACTGTATATATTTATAAATTATAGATATTATAGACTTACTGTTAAAAAGGACACAACAAGTTGTAATATATGTCCAAATAATCCATTTGCTCTTTAAAATTTATATTATATTATTCTATATGAATAGACTATTATTTTTTGTTTTGAAAATTATAACAGTATTATCAGTTCTTATTGGTTATATAATATATAATAAATTTTTTTTAAAAAATAATAACTTTAAAAGTTTTCCACCATGGAAATCTAAATGTCCTGATATGTGGGAAGTAGTCGATGATACTAAATGTAAAAACGTACATAACATAGGTAGTTGTAGTATTACTTCTGATAAAATTATGGATTTTAATGAAGCGGTTTTTAAAACTAAGGATTCTGATTATTATAAATGTACATGGGCAAAAGAATGTGGAATATCTTGGGAAGGTATAGATAATTTATGTATTTAAAACTAAATATGAATATTATAGAATGAATTGGTTAGATAAATATAAACCAAAAATTCCAGAAGATTTATTAATTTCAAAAATTAATTATGACCAAATATTTGAATGGTTAAATAATTTTAAAAATAATAAATCAGGACATAATTGTTTATATTTATATGGACCATTAGGTTGTGGAAAAACAATCATAGCCCATACCTTTTTGAATTATTTTAAATATGAAATTAAGGAAAAAAATCTTTCAAATCTAACAAAAAAAAAGGATTTTAACCAAGATATAAATGATATTTTGCATAAAAAAAATATTTTAAATATGTTTAACAAAAATACAAAGGAAATCAGTATTATTCTTGATGAGATAGAAGGATTAACCAATAAAGAAGTCTATATGTTTAATGATCTATTATCGATAATATTTTCTAAAAAAAAATATAGATATTTAAAATATAATCCATTCATTATTATTTCAGATTCATTAAATAAAAAAATGAAACCATACAAATCTAAGTGTCTTTTTATAGAAATAAAAATGCCAGATTTTGAATCTATTGAAAATTATTGTAAAAAAATTCTTGAGAATGAAAATATAGTATTTGATAAAAAATTAGTCCAAAATATTATAGAAAAAAGTAAGTTTGATATAAGACAAGTCATAATTAATCTAGAACAATCATTTACTGAATTAAATGGAAACAATAAAATGATTACAAGCTATAAAAATGTAGAATTAAATGATTATAAATATATAGAAAATCATTTTAAAAAATATAGTGGATATGAAAATTATAGTTGTAATATTAATAAAAATTTTGCATATATGTTGTTTTATGAAAATTTTATAGAATATATCTTAAAAAATAAAATATCTAATAAATTAGAAACTATAATTAGTATATATAAAAACTTTTCGGATTCAGATAATCTAGACTATTTATTGTATAAATATATGAAATGGGAACTTATAGACTATAATAATACCTATAAAATATCTAGGAATTCTTATTTAATAAATAATAATAAACAAACAGATACTAATAAAAATATAGATTTAAAATACTCATTACTACTTAATAAAAACTCATTAGAATTTATTAACCTTAAAACTATCAATCTATATCTGCCCAAAATTTTTAAAAATTCTATGTCAATAAATATTTACAATTTGGGATACTACTTAAAATTGCTAGAAGAATTAAAATTAAACAATAAGGGTATAGAGTCTATAGAGACAAATATTTTTTATAAAATAATTAAGTTTATTAATTAAACAAGTATAATACAATACTTTTTTTTCTTTTAATAATTTATATGGTTGGTGTAGGAAAAATTACACAAGAAACAGACTTCATAGTGGGAAATCCCCAGATTACATTTTTCAAGGCAGTTTATCGCAGACATTCACATTTTGCGATACAACAGAAAACTCAGAGTGGTGACCAACCGAATGTTAATGGTAAAGAAATCGTTTATACTATTAATGATGGTGGTGGCCAGCTTTTACATAGATGTTGGCTAGAGGTAGATCTAAAGGTTACAAATAATAATACTGATAGTGAAGAGTACATTAACTGGACGAATAATACTGGTCATGCTTTTGTCGAACAGTGCAAACTTAAAATTAATAATAATGAAATTGATACTCATTCCGGTGTTTGGCTAGATGTTTACAATGAACTTAATGATAAAGATGAATTAGAACACATGGGATTAAATAAACACGCAGCAAAAAACGCATACCTAACTTCCAGTAAAAGACTTGAGCCACTACACATGATTATTCCATTCAAATTCTGGTTTAATAAAAATCCAGGTCTCGCACTTCCACTATGCTCGATTGACAGAGCTTCTGTGGATTTTGTTGTTAAGTATAGAAAACTTACACATCTGGTGAATACTACCAATGGAGTAGTTATCCCAGCAGCAACAACAACTATTACCGCTCCTGAAGTTACATTTTTCAGTGAGATTATTCATTTAGATATTGATGAAACCAGACGTTTTACACAAAACAGACACGAATATTTAATTGAAACTTTACAGGAGAAACAGGAAGATTTTGATAGTAATGTTAGAATTAATTTCTCTCACCCTGTTAAAGAATTAGTATGGGTTATTAGACACCAAACCCGATTTGAGGGTACTGCTGCTACATCCGCGGATTCTCCTGTGGACGCAACAAAGAATATTTCTTATAATAGTAATGGCGAGGCATTTAATACCGTTGCTAATAATCTTCTCGCCACCACTGTAAAACCTGCCAACGGTAATGACTATTTTGATTATTCTTGTGGTTCTCTTGGAACCATAGGGGATAGCATTGACTCTACTCATGGTGGTAATAATATTTATGGTAATCACGATCAGGGTTGCGAATGGTTTGATACATTCCAGCTTGATATTAGTGGTGAAACCCAGTTTGATAAACTTAAGGCATCATTCCTTAGAACATCGTTGCCGGCTCAGTATGGTCACAAAGTCCCGAATAAGCACGTCTACTGCTATTCTTTTTCGCTAAATCCAGATGAATATTCGCCGAGTGGTGTAAAGAATCTTTCTAACTCGAGCCACCAGTTGCTAAGATTTACTGAACCTATTACCGCAACAAATAGCGATGTAAAGATTACAATTTTTGCTGTTAACTATAACATATTTAGAATTATGAATGGTAAAGCAGCGTTAATATTTTCCCAATAAATTATAATAACTATATATAATAATGGGTGGATTAATACAGTTAGTTGCTTATGGAGCACAGAATGCATATCTAACAGGTACACCTGACATGACTTTTTTTAAAAGTGTCTTTAGAAGACACACAAATTTTTCTATTGAATCTATTAAACAAACTATAGATGGCGACTCTTCTTATTCCGAATTTGATGTTAGTACTATAGTTTCACGAAGTGGTGATTTGCTATCCAATGTTTGGGTTGAAGCAAATTTACCATCTATACAAGGTGTTAATGATATTGATCAGAACGATATTACCTATACATCATGGTGTAATAATACTGGATGTGCTTTTATTAAAGAGTGTTCTATAGATATAGGAGGGAACCAGATGGATAAACATGATTCTATTTGGATGGATATTAATAATGAACTAAATGAAAGAGATAAATTAGTTCGTCTGATGATTAATAAACACGGAAGTTTCCCAATTGTTAATGACCCTGGTCCAGAAAATAGACAGGTCCCTATATTACATCTTATGATACCTCTTAATTTCTGGTTCTGTAAAAATACAGGAGTAGCACTCCCACTTATTGCTTTGCAGTATCACGAGGTTAAACTTAACTTTACCTTTAGAGCTTTAGAAAATCTTATAGTCTCTTCACACGAAACACGGGCGGCAATTGATACAGCGCCAGATATTAATGTGTGGTGTGATTATATATTTTTAGATGAAGAGGAAAGAAAAAGGTTTGCACAGTCAAAACACTCTTATTTAATTGAACAGGTCCAATTAAATGTTGAAGAAATAGAAGTAAACAGTCAGAACCAGGATATAGATCTTTTCTTTACTCATCCAGTAAAAGAGTTAATATGGGTATTTACTGATTTTGGTAGAAATACAGAAGTTAATTCATCACAAAATACAGCAAACCCCGGAATATTTAGTCCACCCCTATTAGATCCGACTGGCACAACTATAAAAATAGATGGTAATGGTGTTGCTGGTGTTGATGGAGGCGGTAATGATTACTTTAATTATAGTGCAAGTTTTGATAATACTGTAATCAATGGGTTAGAATCTGGTTCCTTTATGGGAAATAGTAATGCTATGGAAAACTTTGGAACTATGTGTCTAAAAATGAATGGACATAATAGATTTGAAAAAAGAAATGCTTCCTATTTTGGAAAAGTACAGCCATACCTAGCAAAACATGAAATACCTAAAAAACATATCTATTGCTACTCCTTCTCACTAAATCCTAGAGAATATCAGCCAAGTGGTGCCTGTAATTTTTCTAGACTTGATACAGTTCAAATGGAGTTTAGTAGTCTTGGTACTAAACAACGGAAAATAAGAGTATATGCCGTAAGTTATAATATACTACAAATCGTTGGTGGAATGGCCGGATTAGCCTTCGCACATTAAATAAAAAATATAAATAACTATAGAAATTAAATAATCTAGTTGGTAACGATTACATCACGATTAATAAATGTTTCTACTTGCTCTATAATTTTTGCCCTTTCTTCATCATTTTCATAAAAGTTTGTAGATACATCTAGATACAAAACATTTATACCTTTAGATACATTATCCTTCATCCATTCTTCATGGTTATTATGTAACTGTTTAAGATATTCAAGTGGAATCCCAGACTCTTCGGTTCGTGACCTTTTTTTAATTCGTTCTTCACTAATCTCAGGATTTGTCTTTAGATAGATGAAATATTTAGGCGTAATATCAAATTTTTTACACAACCATGTATGCCAATTACAATAAATATCATATTCTATTTTAGACATTTTCCCATTCTCAAAACAATTTTTCGCAAAACAAATCTTATCAGTAAAAACAGACCTTTCTACAAACTTAATCCTTTTGTCTGGCGCATCATCAACTGCCTTAATCCTACTAATAAAGGAATTCATCTGGAATGTAAATGACCATCGTTCCTGATCACTATAAAATTTATCCAGAATATTTTTATTATCAGAATCCTTCGTAGAAAGCCACTGGTCTACAGGTTCATATACTACTGTTTCATTCTTATACAATTTGTCCAAAAAATCCAAAAAGGTTGTCTTGCCCGTACCAATGTTTCCTTCGATGTAGATTTCAGTCATTATGTATTGATATTGTATTTATCAATATAAACTTTAAGTTTATCAATTTTATTAATATTTAATTATAATTTTGAGGGACCCTGATATGCAGGGTTTGTAACTGTAACACTGGTATTCTTTTTAGTTCTATTTAAACTATTTCTTCTTGGTGAAGGAGATGGAGAACCCCTATTATTTTTTCTATTTAAACTATTTCTTCTTGGTGAAGGAGATGGAGAACCCCTATTATTTTTTCTATTTAAACTATTTCTTCTTGGAGAAGGAGATGGAGAACCCCTATTATTTTTTCTATTTAAACGATTTCTTCTTCCTGTATTTAATGTATTATTGGGTCCAGGGGTTCTTGCTGGTGATAGTGATGGTGATAGTGTTCTTTCAGACGGTGGTTCAGGCGATAGTGTTCTTTCAGACGGTGCCACCGACGATGGTTCAGGTGATGGTTCAGGTGATGGTGATGGTGATGGTGATGGTGATGGAGATGGTGATGGAGATGGTGTTTGTACGAGTTGAGGAACATCTGCTTTATAAAACTCGCTAATGTTTTTAAAGTTAACAAGTAAATCTTCTATTTTTTTTTCTCTTTTTTCTTTATAAACTGTATTAAAATCTATCTCCGAGGAAACCTCAGAAACGATTTCTTTTAAAGCAAGCCATATATCAGTTTGAATTTCTCCGGTTTTATTTGATTTTGTTAAAAATCGTGAAGAAATATCATTTAATTCAAATAGATTATCAAGAAATATATATAAACTTATACATGTTCTAATATCTTGTTTTTTAATATTAGATATATTTCCGAATCTAGTAACTATTTTTTCAACTTCTTCACTATCATAATAACCGAATCCTTTCAACATAGATATTAATTTATCTAACGTTTGTTTATCTAATTGTTTAGTAAGAAGTTTATCCCAGTATTTATTAATTATAGACGAAAAATTATTGCTAATATATAGTAATTTATTATTAAGATTAACCTTTTTTTCTATACTGGTTTTAACCCTCGCTTCATCTAATGTATTATTTTTGACCAATCCCTGTTGAATTGTACCAAATCCCTTTTTAATTGCATCAAATAATCCACTCCCCTTCATTTTACTAGTTTTTTTTACCGATTTTTTTTTACTATAAACCCGTTTGTTTTTTTTTGTATTTCTAATTTTGTTTGCCATTATAATAATAAAATAAAATATTAAATTATATGATAGTAATATTTTTTTATATAATATTATTCCTAATATTATGTTACCGACACCATACACTAAATTCTACAGAAAGATTTAGCGTTCCAACTAGTGATGAACGTCCATTTGTTAATGTATACGATAATAATAGAAACCAATTAAAAATAGTTCTTTTGTCACATCCATTTACACGTGATTCATCATGGGAACAATATAAAAAATATAAAAAAGATAACTTTTTAATACTTGGTATAGCAAGTTATAATGAATTCCCTAAAATAACTAAAAATAAGTTTGACGTTTTAAATAATCCAAAGGAAAAGGCATGGACATATAATTATATGGAACTTCTAGATGGATGGTTGCACTGTTTTAGAACCCCAGATAAATATATTTCTAATTCTATGCCTAAAGCTTTAATTTCAGAATCCGATTTTACTAACTATAGTCTTTATAAACCAGATATATCTGTAAAGAAGATATACGACTATATATACGTTTGTCCTAAAGATAAAACAGATGACTGTTATGGATGGGTATCTGAAAACAAAAATTGGAAATTAGGTGTAAAATGTATAAAAATATTAAGTGGTAAATTAAAATTAAAAGGTTTAATTGTTGGTAGAAAAGGATGCCCTATGCCTAAAAATTGTGATCATTTATTAACAACTACCGATTTTTTATCTCAAAAAGAATTAATCAATAGCTACAGACAATCAAAATTTGTTCTACTACCTAATAAAACAGACGCATCTCCTAGAGTTCTAACAGAAGCATTATGTACGGATCTACCTGCATTATTGAATTATCATATCGTTGGTGGGTGGAAATATATTAATGAAAAAAATGGGGTTCTATTTAAAAATCTCGATGATATTGAAAATGGAGCCAAACATATTCTGAAAAATATTGAAAGTTTAGAGCCAAGAAAGCAATACTTAAATAATTATGGAAAAGAAAAAAGTGGAAAAATACTGAAATCTTTTATAGAAAATAATTTTAGCAATAAAATATCCTTTAATAATGTAGACTATCTAACTTTATAAACTTAATAATTATTCATATTGTATTCTTCGAGTTGTTCCTCGTAATCATTGCGCGAATCACGATACTGTTGATTATAGGTTTCTTTTTGGTCGTCTGTATAAGAACCCCAAATCTTCCCAAGTTCCTTCATAACATCACACATCTGTAGATCTGGTTGTTTATCCTTAACCTTTCCCCGGAACTCATCGCAGAAAATTAGAAACCCTGTTTTTGGCCTCTTAGGGGCATTAGGATCTTTGTGTTTCTTAAATTTAGTCTGGGGTCCTAGAAACATCTCAATCAATTCATCTGATTTGTCAACCGACCCAAGTTCTCGTGCAACTTTACGAATCAAATCTTTATGCGATTTGAACCACATTTGATTGATATCAACAGTCATGTTATGGAAAGGAAGACTCATTTTATTATACTTATATATATCGTCTTTTCATTAAGTCAATTTTATTAATATATATTATTTAATTAATAAGACCCTTATAATTATATAAAATACTCTAAATAAAAAATAATATAGTCTATTTGTATATGAATCAATGTAATCTAATAATACTAACATTTATAGTTACCGGGTTATGGGATGTTGTTTTGAGAATAATGGCAGAGAACTATGACAAACTACCACAGTATTTTAAAACCCATAAATTTATAGAATATCTAATTCCTTATTTTAAAAAACACACTCTACTTTCTGCCGCATTAGTTGCAGCATTTGTAGGCGCGACCACACAATATATAATACTAAATCTTATAAGCTTTCCATCGCAAAAAAGTTCCATTTATGAAATTATGAAATTTTTACTAGTATCCTTTATAATAAGCGGACTATATGGATTTATTATGAAATGGAGTAAATTATTTCCACATTTAGAAGAAACTTACTATAAAAAATTAGGACATTTAAATGGCGCATATCATGATGGTATTTCTGGATTAATAGTTCAAGTTACAATATTAATACTACTTAGGATATTAGTTTAAATATTTTAACACTAATATAGAAAAACAATCAATATAATTATCCCATATACATTGTGTATTTTTTAAAAAATCTGTTTGTTCTTGTAATTTCCACCCATTTTTTGTAAAAAGTTTAATTATTTCCAAATCAGATAATACAAATTCTATCTTAGGTTTTATAAACCGTCCAGAATAATAATACTTTATTTGTGTTTCATTTATAAATTTTACAAAATTAGAACCACTTGCTATAATATTGTTGTTAGATATAATTTTATTTAGTAATCTTTTGTTTAAAAATTTAATTACTATTGTTGTACCACTCTTACAAACTTGAGAAAGATTTTGAATAAGTTTATTATGATCTGTACAATAGTGTATAGTATTTAACATAAGAACAACGTCTATATTACTTAGGTATATATTTTGTTTATTTGTATATTTCGTCCAGTTATCATTAATATCTACTAGACTAAATTCATTATTGTTTTCCATCATAGAAATATCACAATCAAATCCATGATATTTATTGCAACCTGAAATACGTTTTGTTTTATTAGAAGAAAACCCACATCCGATATCTAATATATCTTTTTTATAGCATATCTTACAAATTAGTCGATTTAAATAGGTAATATTTCTATCTACAAATGAAAAATCATTCTGTTCATAATATTTTGGAATATCATCAAATACTAAAATATCTTCAATAGTCCATCCATGTTTAAAATAATTCTCTATTTCTTCTACAATAAATCGATTATTTGGTAAGACTTTATCTAACCGTTCCTCTCCTATATACCATATTTTATTAATTTTATTATAATAACATCGATATACTCCATTTACAATGGAATTATTAGTTAATGATTTACTATTATATATATTTTTAAATTTAATCGAATTATGATAGTAAAATGAATTATTCATAAATAATAAATCTAATGTAATATGACTATCTGGCTTTAGTTTAATAATGTTATCTCCATCTAACAAAATCCACCCATCCGTCTCAAAAATAGAATATGATAAATTTTTTATATTTATAAAATCATTATATAAATCGGTTTTGGAAATAGACCAGACTATTTTAGGCCACCATAAACATTTGGATTTATGTTTATTTTGATTTATATAATTTTTAAAGGATTCTACTTCTGTCCTTTCATATAGTTTATCATCAAAACTAAAATCTGTTGTTAAATCTTTTACATAGGGGTGTTGTTTTCTTAGATAATTATTTATATCAAATGATTCAATTACTATATATACAGTAGTATTATTTATAGTAATTTGTTCGCATTTTATACTATCTAAATTAAATACATCCATTATATCAAAATAATCTATACTTGGATAACAATTATTCACCTTTAGATCAGTTTTTATACCATCTGCCTTTTCTGTTATATAAATAGTATTACTTAATCCTGCAATATTTTTCAGTGTACTATTACAAGCATTAGAATTTATTAAAGTTTTATTCGAATTTGTATATATATGAATTATATTTTTTAGGGTTTTAGAGTAGTCATATTCTATAAAGTTCACCTTTTGCTTACAAACCCTTCTTAATAATTTTAATGTATTTTCCCATTTACAAATTACTTTATTATAGTCGTTTTTTTTTACATAGTCATTAACTTTTATTAATCTATTTAACCCACATAGATAGATATAATGTATTACTTGATAACCATAATAGTCTGTTCTATTATCTAGTATATAAACCGGTGATATATTAAAATCTAGTTTACTATAAAAAAACATAAATAATTCTTGTAAATAGTTCAGATTTGATTTACTATTATTTTTAATAAGATATATAATTATTTCTATATAATTTGAATTTGTTATATATTTACCACAACAATAATATATTTCATTTGCAATTAGTTTATTACATTTGTAATTAGTTACAGAATATTTATATAAGTTAATCATACTTCTAAAATCATCCGTTGATTTATAAATATTAAATAGTAATTTTATAACAGTTGTTTCTTTAGCTATAGTAAATCTAATATGAGTTATGTCTATAACATTATAAAACTTTCTTATACATTTACACAATATATCAACCGGTATTAAAGGTAAAATTGGATTAATAAATGTGGTTGAACCAATTATTTCTTGTAATTTACACATTTTTTTATAGATATTTTTACTATTATTATTATTACCAATCCATGAGTAGATTAAATTACAACAGTAATTCTGTTTGGGAGTAGGATTATTATATGTTGGGGAACCAAACAATGGGGAGAATAGTTCGACTAATTTTTTATTGTTAAAAATATATTCAAAAATACGAAGATCTTTGTTATAAATCGAACAACTAAAAATATTGAATGTGTTTTGATTATTTCCATATATAAAATAATTATTTACGTCAGTTTTATCAAGTAAATAAAGAAATGTATTAAAGTCTCCATATCTAGCACAATCTAACAATGGTGTAAATCCATAATAATCAATCTGATTATAGTAGTATTTGGGGTTATTGTGTTTTAAAAATGTCAGTATTCCTTTCCAACTAACAAATTTATTTAAATTAAAAATATCATATTTATAGCCATATAAATCAGAATGTTTTAAAAAAATTTCCAATACTTTTAAAACAAATACCCTACCTTTATTTGAAGAAGGTTCTAAGTATTTATATTCGGTTATAAACCCACCTATTCTCTCTAGTTCTGTCTTATTATTTATACTTCTTATTAAAGTAGTTATATAAAATAGGTTTTGGGTATTCCAGGCTACTAAAAAATTATTCATATATGTACTATGATTAAGGTATAATTTCCTAAATATTATTATATTTATCAATTATACTTTTAATATCTAGGTCTTTATAACTAGAAACTTCTGTAATCAGATCACCAGATAGAGTTTCATAGACATACCTATAATAAGTTAACAATGTCTCGAGAACATCTTCTGGCACATCTAGTCCCTTATTAACATACTCTCTAATAATATCTTTGTCTAGATTTTCAGGAGATAGACCCTGTGCAATTCTTGATTTATACGAACCCTTTTTCCAGTATCGGGTAGATTCGATTGTATGAATTTCATCAATAAGCATAATAGTTCCATCAGATGCTTTACCAAATTCATACTTAGTATCACACATTATTAGACCCTTCTTATCACATTCATACTGTCCGGAAACATACAACTTAAAACACTTATCATAAATATAATCCAAGTCTTCCTTAGTTAGAAGTTTATTTTCAAGAATATAGTCATAGTCAATAGGCAAATCATTCTCACATTTTGTAGTAGGAGTTAGAATAAATTTATCTAGAATTTGATACTGTTTAAGGTTCTCTGGTAGTTTATTACCACAGAAAAGTCTTTCTCCAGCAGAATATTTTTTCCACATAGATCCGGTAATATATCCACGAACAATAAATTCAATTGGAATTAGGGTACACTTTTTAGCTAGAATATAATTACTATTCTGTTCGATAACATGATTATCAACAATATCCTTTGTTTGTGTAAACCAGTAATTAGTTAGATTAGATAGAAGATGTCCCTTCCCTTCAAGTTCACACACAACCTTATTACAAGAACTCAACCTATCAGTATGCATAATAAGTATACGATTTTTATTAACATTATAAATATCCTTCACCTTACCTGTTTTAAATACAGCAGGAAGAAACCCCGAAAGAGCTTCAAACAAAACCTGTTTCTCATTCTGTTTAATTTTAGTCTTAAGAGAGTCTAGTGTATCATCCTTAGAAATTAGGATTTCTTTTTCCGCCAAAACTTCACCAACATCAAGTGTATTTGTAACAGTATGGACCATAATCCCGGTCTTATCGACTGTTCCATTTCTGGAGGCATTCCACGCATCTTCAATCGCGTTGTTTCCAGGGAAAGTATTAATTAGTGCGGGGTGAAGATTAATAAGGATTTTATCATTCATATGGTTTACAAATGCAGGCGACAAAATATGGTCCCATCCTGCAAGTACAATAACATCAGGGTTTACAATATTTACAAATGCTAGAAGTGTTTTGTCATATTCTTCTCTGGTTTCACTGGATTTATCCCATGAACGGTAGTAAACCGGTAGTTTCTTTTTGATTGAATCCGAAAGACCCAGACAATCTTTATTTGAAACAACCCCTACAATTTTACAATCGGTCAACTCCTTAGAATTTATTTTTTCGTGTACAAAATCAAGGTTGCTACCTTTACCAGAGACAAAAAATAGAATACTCTTCATTATAAAACTAATGAGTTAATTATTTAAATAAAAATAAAATAAAAGTAAAATAAATAAAAAATTTATAAATAAAATAAAGACTTAATCAACCTCTTCGACAGTAGCACCTGAAGCTGGAGCCGGTCCACCAGGCATACCACCAGGCATACCACCAGGCATACCACCCGGCATACCACCAGGCATACCACCAGGCATACCACCAGGCATACCAGTCGGGGCACCTCCAGGCATATTAGCACTAGCTTCTTCGTATAGTTTAGTCATGATTGGTTTACACTTTTCCTGCATCTCGGCAAGTTTGCTATCATAAGAGGCCGCATCTTCTGTTTGATGTGTTTCAAGCCATTTTTCGTTATTAGAAAGTTCTGTATTAAGAAGAGACAGTTCTTCTTCACTAAATTTTTCTTTTAGTTTTTCATTACTAACACTATCCTTCAACGAATAGATATAGGTCTCATATGTATTCTTGGATTCAACCCTTTTACGGTTCTGTTCATCTTCATCCTTGAACTTTTCAGCATCCTGTACCATCGCATCAATCTCGTCCTTACTCAAGCGACCCTTGTCATTAGTAATAGTAATCTTCTCCTTTTTACCAGTAGATTTATCTTCAGCAGAAACACTTAGAATGCCGTTCGCATCAACATCAAATGAAACCTGAATCTGTGGAACACCACGTGGTGCTGGTGGAAGACCAGTAAGTTCAAATTTACCTAGAAGATTGTTATCCTTAGTCATACTACGTTCACCCTCAAAAACCTGGATTAGAACACCTGGTTGATTATCTGCGTAGGTAGAAAAGGTTTGTGTTTGTTTAGTAGGAATAGTGGTATTCCTGGAAATCAAATTAGTCATAACGCCACCAGCAGTTTCAATACCAAGAGATAGAGGAGCAACATCAAGAAGTAGAAGGTCATTCACTTCACCATCCGCATCACTATTTGTTAGAATAGATGCCTGGATAGCCGCGCCATGTGCAACCGCCTCATCTGGGTTAATAGATTTACACAATTCTTTACCATTAAACATATCACTCAATAGTTTCTGAATCTTGGGGATCCTTGTAGAACCACCAACCAAAACAATTTCAGTAACATCCGCCTTATCCATTTTAGCGTCCCTCAAAACCTTTTCAACTGGATTTAGACAATTCTTAAACAGATCCTCGCACAGAGATTCAAATTTTGCCCTTGAAAGAGAACTATAAAGGTCAATACCATCAAATAGAGCATCAATCTCGATAGAAGCATTAGAACTTGATGAAAGCGTCCTCTTAGCCCTTTCACAAGCAGTTCGTAGACGACGCACAGCCTTTTTACTAGATGACATATCCTTCTTATTCTTACGTTTGAACTCTTCAATAAAATGATTCACAAGGCGACTATCAAAATCTTCACCTCCAAGATGAGTATCACCAGCAGTTGCTTTCACTTCAAAAATACCATCATCAATAGAAAGAAGGGACACGTCAAATGTACCACCACCTAGGTCAAAAATTAGAACTGTTTTTTCTTTACTAGATTTGTTGTCCATACCATAGGCAATTGCAGCGGCTGTAGGTTCATTAATAATACGGATAATATTCAATCCAGCAATAGCACCCGCATCCTTTGTTGCCTGACGCTGTGAATCATTAAAATAAGCAGGGACTGTCACCACCGCATCAGTCACTTCATAACCAAGGTAACTACTCGCAACCTCTTTCATTTTAGTAAGAATCATAGAAGAAATTTCTTCTGGATGGTATGTTTTTTTTTCGTTTTTATATTCAACCTCAATTACTGGTTTATCATTATCATCACCCTTAACCGTAAAAGGCCAGTGTTTAATGTCTTGTTGAACTTTAGAATCATTAATCTTTCGACCAATTAAACGTTTCGCATCAAAGACGGTATTTGTAGAATTAATAGCAGACTGATTTTTAGCAGCTTCACCAATAAGTCTTTCTGTATCAGTAAACGCAACATATGATGGGGTAGTCCTGTTCCCCTGATCATTTGCAATAATCTCAATTTTTCCATTTTGCCACACACCAACGGCACTATATGTAGTACCAAGGTCAATACCAATAGCTAGTTTTTTAGATTCTGTCATCTTAGATATTATAATAGTTATTTTTTTAAATATATTTTTTAAAAAAAAATATATTTATTAATGAAATAAATTAATATAAAAATAATTATAGTTTTAAACACATTGATTTCTTATTGTAATTTTTGTGCATAGGTGCTCCAAAATAATTTAATGGAAAACGACCAGATCCTTTTTTAGTTTTAGGTTTGATACATGTAACATAACGCTTCTTTTTAGAAGTTAAACGAGAAAAACATCTTAATTTTTGTGCCTTTTTGGTTTTCTTAACTGATGATTTTTTTTTGCGTAGTGGGTCATTTTTACCAAATTCTTTACGCGCTTTTCTATAAGCTTTTCCTGATTTTTTTAATTCCTTAATTACTTTCTGTTTCTGTTTCGCTAATTTATTAACACTGTTTCGTTTCACTGATTTAACCATATAATTATATACAATATTTTAATTAATCCCGACAACAGGAATATCCGAGTTGTTATCAGCATCAAGGTTAGATATATCATAATCTAGACCCATGTTCATATCACAAAAGTCTTCGTCATCACCCCAAGATTCAATATTCTGAACTTCTTCTGGAGTATTGTTAACATTCACTAATTTAGATTCATCCATTAGAATATTAATTGAACCAGTACCACAAGGTGCAATCTGTCCAAGCATAATATTGGATGACACGCCAGATAGCGTATCTTTTTCGCCAAATACAGATGCCTTAAACAACTGGTCTGTAGTTTCTTCAAAAGATGCCTTTGCAAGAGGACCGATGTTATCACGATTAATACCAAATCTATCAATAGACATCATATTACCATTTTTGGTCATCATATCACATAGAAGATTTAGATGCCTATAATTTACATAAGAACCACTACCCTCAATGACTTCTTTGATTTCCATCATGATAATATTTCTAGCGGCTTCAATACCAAAGATACTAAACATTTCATATACATCATTTGTAATAGTCCTTTCCAAATCGATGTTATTATGTTGTAGAACCTCAATTAAATTTGTACCATTTGTATCAAGGATCCACTCTTCTTTATTAACATATGAATTTTCAGACTTTACCTTTTTATTTTTCTTGAACATAGAAATGTTTTTGATACGTTTAACACCCTTAATTACAACCTTTTCTAGTAGATTATTAACTGTATTTTTAATGTAATTAATATCATTAATCTTGCTAGAATCACCTTTCTTCTTTTTCAACACACGGATACGGAAGATTAGTTTATTACTGTTATCATCAGAGTAAACACAACTTATATCTTCAGAAAATAGAACATTTAGTCTGTAATATAGAAGTTCCATCGTAACATCTTTATTGAGCATTTTATCTTTATTAAGTTCTAGACGAATAATCCAATTAGATGACTGTGTGTTATCTTTGAGTTCATCGTCCATTTCACTAAACATTTTATATATTTGAAGTAATTCTCTATCTTCTTCGATTAGAGTTTCATTATCATCTGGATCATAGTAGACATTGACCGAATTTAGAATATCTACGAGCTTAGTAAGTTCCATTTCATTAAGAATACTTTGGGACTTGAATTTATCATATGAAATATCATCTTTAAGGTAAACCGTTAGAGAAGGTGCTTTCAAATTCTTAGAAAGATGTAGAAGTTCTTTTAGTCGTGGAACACCACGAGTAACATTAGATTTGGATGAAATACCAGCAAAATGGAAGGTATTCAAGGTCATCTGAGTAGCTGGTTCGCCAATAGACTGTGCAGCAATCGGACCAACCATTTCATTCGCCTCAATCTTACTATTTGTATACAGTTGTTTAATATTGTCGATAATATAATTAAATGCTATTTTGTTAATCCTATGATATTTTAGTAGATACTTCGGTGAAAGATAATTCCGAAGAAGAATATTAAACAATAAGTTATTAGATATAATATTATTAATAGGTAGAATTTTTGTAAGTTCTTCGATTCTGTTAATAACATATAGTGGATTTAGGTCTGATAGATGGGTTCCTTTAATTTTAAATGTTTGTTTTGCGTTATTAATAATTCTGAATAGATTGATTGGTAGACTAATAGAAGTATTTTCATTGTTTTTAAAAACAACTTCATTTACGAAATCGTAATCACTTTTAATCATATCAAAATATTCATCCAGTTTTTTTTTGTAATCTGGAACATTTTTAAGAGCTTTTACTACATTTGACTTTAGGAATGTACTAAAGTTATCATCATTAAATTTATGGATTTCTTCGATTTTATCAAATGATTTTCCCATATAATCTAGATGTTGTGTCTCTATACTGATATAACTAAATCCGTCATCGCCATAAACAAACTGTATAATTTCTCCTGCAGCATTTCTTACAGACAAGTCATAGAATATCTTATTATCTTCCATGGCTTTCATCAACTTACGCTGAATATAGCCGGTTTCACTAGTTTTAACAGCCGTATCAATCAAACCTTCACGACCACCCTGCGCGTGATGATAGAATTGCGCCGGTGTAAGACCCTTGATGAAGGGACGTTCAACAAACCCACCACTTTCTGGACTTTTATCGAATTTACAGAAATGAGGTAGAGTTCTATAATTGTATCCGTTAGGAATCCGTTTACCATCTACATTTTGCTGTCCAACACAGGCAATCATCTGTGCAATATTAATAGATTTACCTTTAGACCCAGCAGAAACCATATTAGTCATCCTATTATCCTTACTCAAACTACTAAGAGCAATCTTACCTGCCTCAGCAATAGCTTTGTTTAGAATATTGTTTACACCCTTTTCGAAGTTATCGAGAACCGAAGTTCCATTATTGTTTTCAATCGACTGTTGATGAGTGTTTTGAATCAACTTAGCAACTTCCTTCTTCTTACTAATAATCTTTTTTTCAATCTTAGCATTAATCAATCTATTAGATATAAGATCACTAATACCAACACTAAATCCAGACTGAACCAAATATCTTGTAACAATATTTTCTGTGTCGTCTAGGAATTGTTTTGCTCTTAGGTGACCGTAATCATTATGAATAACATGAATAATACCTCTTGTACCAGAACTCAATACCTTTTTATCAATTCTACCCTGAATTAGAACTCCATTTTTAATAATAACGTGATTGATGGCATCTTCATGGTCATCATAAGAATTATTTTTGATATCAATATTAAATCCGGGTGGAAGAATAGTAGAGAACAACTGTCTTCCAGACCACCTATTAGGATTTGTTTTTTCTGGTTCAGGAAGAATACCAGAGAATGTAGAGATAAACATGAGAATATTCATCATATCTTTCTCCAAAACATAGATACCATCATTGGTTAATCTGTTAAGACCAAGCAAACTATCCTGGACGAGTGTAATAATCGGTGTATGAACCCTTGGACTAATAAGTTGATAGTCAACAAGAGCAATATTTCTAATATCAATCATAGACTGAAGTGACTGTGGGACGTGCATATTCATTTCATCGCCATCAAAATCAGCATTATATGGTGTTGTAACACTAACATTCAACCTAAATGTAAAGTAGTCTAATACCTTAATTTTATGTGCCATCATACTCAATTTATGGAGCGAAGGCTGACGATTAAATAGAACAACATCTCCATCCATAAGATGTCTATGGACGATATCGCCTTCAGATAGTTCAAGAGACTCTGTATCTATATATAGCAATGAAACAGTCTTTTTAAGATTCTTTTTTTCAATGCTTTTTGCACCTGGATATTTATTAGGACCATTTCTAACAATAGTTGTAAGTTTATTAATATTAAACTTATTCACCATTTCGGGTATAGTGAGATTTTTAGCGATTTTCATAGGAACACCTAGCTCATTTGTCTTGAGGTTTGGGTCTGGAGTGATTACACTACGAGCACAGAAATCAACACGTTTACCCATAAGATTACCTCTCATACGACCTTCTTTACCCTTTAGTCTTTCTTTAATAGACTTAATAACCCTACCAGAGCGATGAGTAGATTGATTAATACCTGGAATATTATTATCAATATATGTTGCAATATGATACTGTAGAACAGATGCCCATTCATCTATAGTATTTTCTAGTGAATTTTCAGCTTCTAGTTTCTTTTTAATATGATTATTAGTCTTAAGAATATCTATAAGTTTATGAGTCATATCATCTTCACTCCTTTGTCCATTACCCTGACGGACCGATGGACGAACTGTAGGAGGTGGAACTGGTAGGACCGTACAGATGAACCATTCTGGTCTACACCATTTAGGGTTGAATCCCACGATAGCACTGTCTTCATCTGTAATACGTTTAAATATTTTAAGAATCTTTTCTGGAGAAAGGTGTTCAGTTTTATTCTCATTGTCAACATCAGAACCGATTGATTTCCAAACAGCAGAAATTTTTATAATACCTTCCTTAATAAATTTGGTAGGTGTAAGAGCACCACACTTATGACAAACCTTTGTTTTAGATGTTTTCTTTGTAACATATGCCATCTTATCTTTATTCTCAAGAGTTTCAATGTAGTCTAGATCATCTTCACTCAATTCGACAAGTATATTAGAACAAGTAATGCAAAAGTTTTTAAGAGTTGAGAAAACCATATTTAGAAATTGGATATAGATAACTGGTTTAGACAATACAATATGACCAAAATAACCAGGACAGTAACGGTTATCTAGCAAATCTGTCGGACAAATTTTACCATTATCAATAACACCCATCCTCGGATCAAATAATCCATTAATAACAGGTTCTCCTGAATTATCGTAAAGTATAGTTTCTGTAACATGACAAACCGATCTATTTATAACTTCATCCGGCGAAGAAACGCTAAATTGAACACCAGTGACATTTCTAATCTTGGATGTGTATTCGAGTTCTTGATTGGAGGACATTATATATAGTGTAATATATTTTTCTTAAGTTTATTATTCAATTTTATTAAAAATTAATTAAATGAATTATTAAATTATAATATTAAAATTAGTAGTTACCCGATCAGGTATACCTTATTTTAATTCTTATAATACTATAATAACCATATTCTATGTATTATATTTGTGTTATTAATCGTTATTTTAATGATTACAAAATTAAAACTAAAACAAAATTTTGTTTCTAATTCTAATAACAACAAACTTACTATAGTTACCTCTTATTTTAAAGTTAATCGAACACGTAAACTTGACTACACAAATGGAAGAACAAATATGCCTAAGGATAGTGATGGTATCTATAAGGAATGGATGAAAGGGCTATTATCCTATCAGGGACCAATGATCATCTACACCGATAACGAGACGTATAACTATATTAAAAAACTTCGTAAAAATTTCAAAGAAACCAAGATTATTAAAATGGAAATAAGTGAACTTCCAACCTATAATTTTTTTAAAAATAATAAAAATAATAATAACAAATACCCAACTATGATATGGAAGGAACATGCTGATAAAGATATAAATAAAAAACTCTATACTATTTGGAGTTCAAAATTACCGTTGCTGGAAACCTCTGTAAATGACAATCCATTTAATACATTTTATTTCGCATGGTTTGATATAGGTTACATCCGCGACAAAGACAAAATCCTAGGTGTGGATTGGCCGTGTAAAGACAAACTTAAAATATTAAATAATAAAGTTGTTTTTAATATTGTATATGGGGGACCAACTTGCAAAGAAGGTGGAAGTACAACAGGTGGATTTATAGGATGTAATATAAATAATATCTCAAATATTAGTAAATTATATGTGAATAAAATAAAACAACGAATAAAAAATTCTACTCTAAATGGAAACGACCAACCTATTTATAATGAAATTCGATGTGAACAACCACATTTAATAAAAGGAATAAAAGGAATAAAAGGCGTTAAATCGAAATATTGGACAGATGTTCTACACAATGAATGGTTCTATGCTATACCCTACTTTTTTGATAGAAAGTATAAGTATTAGATGTAGTAAATCATTTATTTATAAATCATTTAAACACAACTAAAAAATAAATATAATGCTATTTTACATTAATCTTGGATTAAGTCTTCTTGTTTTATTAAATTTTAAAACTTGTATATCATATATTGCAAAATACTATATAATTGGGGAAATATATGTTACCGACTATATCTATAAAAATCGTAAACAAATTACTTATTATAATCTAGAAAATTTTAAAAAGATAAATGATTGTTCCGAAAATAGTATAGCTAAAATCGAATATGAAGATAAACTAAAATATTTAATTACTGATAAAAAAATAGATAAAAATGAAATAGAACAATTAATTAAATCACCTAAATTTTTTCTATCAGTAGAACTAACGCATAACAATACTACGACCGATGTAACCTCTGAAATAAATATGCTAATTGAAACAAAAAGTTATAATTTTAATCCTAAAACAGCACAGATTTTAATGTTTATTAAAGATAATTCTAATACAGATAAAATTACAGGGAATGTTAACTGGGGGATTATAACCAATAATGCTCAAATGTATAATACAGATAATATAATATTAAATATTAAAGGAAATAATATATTAAACCTTAAGGACTAATATTATTAATAACATGACACCTTTAAATAATAACTGGGTTATTTGGTATCATGATAATAATAATGATTGGACTATCAACGGTTATAAAAAAATTTATGAGATTACAACTATTGAGGATTTTTGGGAAATATATCTACGTCTAAATAATTATATTTTATTGAAAGGACAATTTTTTTTGATGAAAAAAGGGATTGAACCTATATGGGAAAATGAAGAAAATGTGAAGGGTGGTTGTTGGTCATATAAAATTAACAAAAATGATTCATTTATGTCTTGGTTGTATCTTTCAATAAATATCTGTGGGGAAATTATTACTAAGGATCATAAAAATATTGATAGTATAAATGGAATTTCGTTGAGTCCAAAAAAAAACTTTTGCATAATAAAAATATGGAATAATGATAGAACTAATATTGAAAATATTCTCGTTGATAAAATTAATAATATTAATCTTTCGTTGTGTTTATATAAAAATAATAAGGAACGTAACTAGTTTTCTTTATCATCTTCAAATTTAGGTGCAAGACACAATTTTATTTCACCTAGAGACGCAATACTATATTTAGTAATTAGTGGATAATCATTCTTTAGGAATAATTCTACTGAATTACATAGATTTGTACATTTACTAAACAATACAAGATATTTTAAAGAATAAATACCCTGTATTATATTTTCATCCGATTGATGAAAGGTTAACCCATTATTTGAAGCTCCTATACAAGTTTCTTGATGAGCGAACTGACCATCACAGCTAAATATTAGTTGTTTACCTATACTTTTAATTTCTATTTCTTCAGCAATATTTGACATATCCCTACAAATCTTTTGAAAATCAATTGAAGGCATTGTTATAACAGATTCAAATTCTGGGGAGGGAACCTGTAGTTCATTATCATTCAGATCCATTAGATTAAGATTAAATTTAGTTATGGAGTTTTTCTCACTATTTTCAATTTCGATATTCAATACACAAGTATTTTCCTCGGTTACATATAGTTTCAATATATCATTATTACCCATAATTTTCATTAATTTGTAAAAGTTTAGAAGATTTATGCCTAAAAGCAGCTTTTTTTTACAAACGTATTTCTCAAGATTTTCTGAGTTAATTCTTAAGTGAACTAAAACAGTGTGTGTAGAATCCATTGCAACTATTTTTAAACCATGTTCATCAAACTCAAAATTAGCATCAGTTAAAATTTCCTTTAGAGCCTCTATCAAGATTCTAAATGCAGCTGCCTGGACTGTGTGAAATTCAAGAATATTCATTATTCATTTTATTTAAATTATCCCTTTAAGTATTTCTTTTTAAAAAATATCGCCAACAATAATACTAGATAAAGAGCATAAACACAAACTAGATATTAATCCTACTAGTTTATCTTTCTGTCTAGCTAATATATAAAGAGACATTATATAGGTACTAATACCTATAAATAATATAAGATAATCTATATTATATATTGGAGCTATATTCACCTTACCTATTGTTATTTCTTTCTGGATTTCTTCGACTTCATTAACGAAATATGATGCTATATTTTCTGGTATTAATTTAATGACTGTATCACTAAAAATTATTAGTAATGGTATACCAAATAATAGATAAAATAAACTAAAACTCAATGCAGTTGGACCAAATGAAGCTGCTGACATTACGGTTAACACAATTATTATTAAAAATAACAAAAATAGTGTCTTTTTATTTTTGAATTTACCCTTCGTCTTAACTGAATTTAATTTAATAGGTTCTTCTATTTTACTCATTATTATAAACTAAGTTAATATATTTATTATACTTGTAACAAATTAATAAATTTTTGTCCTATAAATATCTAAACACAATGTTGATATATTTAAACTTTCGCTTAAATGACGACTTATACCCCTAATATACGTACCACTACCTACATTCGCCTCTATTTCTATTACCTTATAATCACACTCTATTATATTCTTCCATGATTCCAAAATTTCTTCCTGTCTAAAATCATGTTTCTTATCTAATCTACCTATATTTGTTTTAACATATTCTATAATTTCTCCCTTATCCATCTCATAACCATCTAGAATGCTTATCTTATTTATCATAATAGTTTGATTAGGATAGTCCTTTATTTCATCACGTTTATTATATTTTCCATAATACCATAATGGTTTCCCGTTATACCTTTTTGATGAAAATAATGGATAGGGTAATTCTTGTTTACCTACCAATGAACTTATTTTTTCTCTTAATCTAGGTATATCTATTTCTGTTTTATTTCCAACTATTTTACCTAATACATCATTTGTATCAGTTTCTACACCACATAATAACTTGAATTTATAGATTTTATTTAAATTATTGTAATTATATTGTTTGTAACAGTCTTCATCCGTCAATAATAATAATGTTCCATGCGCCATAGGATCTAATCTCCCAGCATAACTAATCTTTTTATATTTTACTGATTTTACCGATTCTACTATTTCTAATGGAGTTTTTCCTATTGGTTTGTAAACATAAATTAATCCCATCTATATTAGTCGCACGTTTGATGTTTAAATATTAACATTATTCCTATAATAATAATAATTAATACCATACTACCGAGTATAATATGATTATACCTTTCAACTATAGATTTTTTATCATCAAAAAATGTATTCCTTTTGCAAGCCATATTAATTTGTTATGAGAAAATATTTTAAAATAATATTCTATATGTTTAAATTAATAATAGTTATAGTTTTATCTATAATTTTATTTCTTATTTTATCAAGAAATGTAGAACAATTTAATGACAAAAAAAATAATGATTTTTTTAAAGACAAAATAGTTTTAATTACTGGTTCTACAAAAGGTATCGGTCTTTCAATTGCTAAAAAAATATCAAAAACTGGTGCTATAGTTATAGTAAATGGTCGTGATGAAAAAAGACTAGAATCAACCGTGAAACTGTTAGAAAAAAATAATAAAAATAAAGTTAGTGGTATTCAGGCTGATATTTCATTAGAAGAAAATATAGTTAAAATGTTTGATGATATTATTAAAAAATATGGACGAATTGATATTCTTATTAATAATGCTATTGGTAGATACGGTAAAAAAAAATTAAGTGACAAAAAAATCAGTGATTGGAAAAAGGAACTTGATACAAATGTCAACGGTGTTTTTCATATTTCGCAAATGGTTATTAATCATATGAAAAAAAAAGACCTTCCTTGTAAAATTATAAATATCAGTTCTCCTCTCGCTAAACATAGAGATACCACTGCTAGTTCTGGTAGTATTGCTCTAGAAAAAAATATGATTGAAAGGATGAGTGACATCCTTGCACATGAAAACTTTGAAAAAAATATTTCTATTTCTGTTATTAGAATTGATAGTGGTAATTATAAAAGTAAAAGAGTTGATACTAAGAATATGGATAAAGGTATTATTAAAAGTACATATGAAAGCTTAAATAAAGTAAATGATATGTTCTATGATAACCCTGATAGTATTACTTCAATGTTTATAGATATACTCAAATTACCTCATCACCAATTAACCGGAAAAATATATTCTACATCATCCTATGGTGATAATAAAAAATTATCTAAAATAGTCCCCGCGTATCAGTTAATGCTTAATAAAAATCTTTTTAAAAAATATAAATTTACGAAAAAAAAGGCAAATCCAGATGATATACATATTACAAAACAAAACCCTTACGGTGCTTCAAAAAATATTAAAAAATTTCTAAAAAATTATGACCTAAGTAAAAGTATGTTTAATGTTAATACTGATAATGATACTATACTAACTAATAAATTAGCAGAAGAATTAGGGGTTAACAAAAATGAAATCGTTTTGTTTAAAACTGAATTCGATGCTATAAAAAAAATATTTTCTCTATTTGTTCCAAAATATAGTAATATTTTTTCGATGTATCCTAGTTCTGAATATATAGAACTTCTATCTAATGAAATGAAATTTGGTATCAAATATACAATTTTTACAGTGAATGACAAAAAAATACAACCCAAATTCAAACACATTTTAAGTTATATTACACCCAAAACAAAATTAGTTTATCTATCCAGTCCAAATGTAATAACCGGTCAGTCTATAATAGGTAAGGAATTTATAGAATTTCTCGATAAACTAAACGATAATATTGTTATTGTTATAGACCAAACATATCTAGATTTTGTTATAAAAAAACAACAATTTGACCCATTTAAATATCTAAATAAAAATGTACTTATTATAAGATCATTTAGTAATTTTTATGGATTTGAAAATCTTGAAATGTCATATGTTATTGCAAACAAAGATATATCACTCCTATTAAATGAAAGTAATATTATTCAAAATCAAACTGATAGACTATCAGAAGAAATTGCCCTACAGTGTTTAAAAGATAAAACACACTCTAAATTTATTAAAAATGAAATACACAAAGAAAAACAAAGATTATATAAAATTTTTGACAGAGAAGATATCGACTATTTCCCAAGCGAAGCAAACTATATATTGATTGACCCCAAAAAAAATAGAGAAGAAATTTCAAAAGAACTTGTTAGCAATAATATTATTATTGAAGAAAGTGATCTTCACTATAACAACTACTGGCCTCTACCTATATCTACAAAAGAAAATAACGATAAAATAATAGATATATTAATTAGTAGTTTTTAATAAAATTTTTATAATCTTGTAAATATTATATGGATGTTAGAATTGATAATTACCAAATTCCAGAAATAATGGATAGTGAATTTTTTTTTGCTGGAGAATGGGTTGATGAGAATGCTTGCTATACCTTAACCAATGGCAAATTTAATCCTATGACTCGTGGTCATGACGCTATTATATTAAATGCGTTTGAAATGGCACACAAGAAACGTCTTGGAGGATGTCAGAACAATCATGTCTTTGTATTTACCCCACCCAAAGATGCTTATGTTACAGGTAGTAAAAAATTCTCGAATAATGCTAAAAAGGTAGTTCTATGCGATTATGACCGGGTTATGTTTCTTGCCGAGTTGTGTAGAAATATTAATATGAGACATTTTAGTGGAAGTCCTATTACTTTCAGTATTGTACCTCTTAACCTTTATACATTAAATTCGGTTTTTAAAAATTTAAATGTGCAAAAAAGTCTTGGATCTAATCGGAATAAAACCAGCGGTATGCCTAGACAGAATATGAAAAAAGGCCAGGAAGAACAGTTTATAGATATTATTGACGATATTTATAAAAAAACTGGTAAAGTACCTGTAGAATACGCAAGTTCCTCATTAGTTAGATATGCTATTAACCACGAACGGGAAGATTTAGCTAAACAACTATTATCTGATTATATCGATGCCTCTAAAAAGAATTTTATACTCAAGTGCTATAAAGAAAGAAAGGCTTTACATTCTACTTTACAAAAAAGCAAACCTATGAAAAGTAAAAGAAAAAAAGATAGTAGAAAAACAAGAACTAAAAAAGTAAGTAAAAAATTACAAGCTCTAAAAAATAGTTTAAAATAGATTATATTATAATTAGTTGTTTATTTACATATCTTTAATCATACGATTAATAATGTCTAGTGTCTTTTTATCATTAAAACTACCATTCTTAGACTGTATCCATTTATCAATGATTGTTCTCTGTTCTTCGTTACACTTATCATTATTCCGGTTATCTTTGAGTGTTCTCCTTTCTACTTTATTAGGTTTATTAGTAAAGTCATACGGTTGTTTACCTGTCTTGTTCAAAGGTTCATCTGGTTGAGCTACCCCTTGACCTGGCTTGCTCTCTGGTTCTTTCTTTTCTAGTGCTTTAGTTTCTTCTTCTAGTGCTTTAGTTTCTTCTTCTAGTGCTTTAGTTTCTTCTTCTAGTGCTTTAGTTTCTTCTTCTAGTGCTTTAGCTTCTTCCTGAGCCTTCTTTTCCAGTTCTGCTTTAGCCAAAAGATCCTTTTTAAGTTGCTCGGTTACTTTACGCTGTTCTTCTTCTTCTTGGAGATGTACTGTATATTCGGTCTGTGCAATAGAATATTCCTTTTCTAGAAGTTCGTGTAGATCTTCGTCATCAAATTTATATCTGTTTGCTTCTTCCAATAGTTTAAGTTTTTCATCTGGGCTTTTAGTTTTGGCATTAGAAATTTTACTCTTAACAACACTAATAATATCACAGTTAAGAATATATTTTTCGGCTTCTTCATGACTCATACTATGTTCCTTCATAATCGTATGAATCTTTGCTTCACTGATTTCGGCATTTGCTTTTTTTTCAATCAGAATACTGATATCATCAACCAATTGATTAACCCGTTTCATAATTTCAGTATTTTTCCTTTCTGTTTTTGTGCTATCATTTGTTTTTTTCTTTTCCTTTACTTCAGCTTTAGACTTACAATATTTAATAGTCAAATCATCTTTATCGAAATAACTTGTTTTAAAATCAACCAGATACTGATATTTTTGTTTTATAGTTTCTAGATTAACATTAGATTGAATAAGCTGTGTGTTATTACAGTTTTTTATGAAGGCAATAGTTGTTTCGGCTAGATTAACTTGTTCAATATGTGTATTCTTTAGATTGTTAATATATTTTTCATACATATCATTGCACTCAGAAGCCTTTTCTTGCAAGATTTTAAGCAAAGTTTCATCAATTTCTTTGTTATCATCTACGATTTCTTTCCAGGTTGTTAAACCCATTTGGTCATCCATATACTTAATATCTGTTAGTTTATGATTTTCATATTCAAAGGTCATATGACACATATTACCTCTCATTTCACTATTAGACATAAAGCGTCCAATATCTCCCAATCCTGTTAGAGGATTTTTAGTATTACATAGACGATTATTCCTGTAAATATCGATACCTGGATGTGTTCCAAGAAGTTCATTTTTTTTTAGTGTTTGTTTGAGAATATAGAGTGTTACCAACCCAACTTTCATCAGATTATTATTATCAACATTATTATCTTCATCATCAGAATCCTCAGTAGCAGATGGAATAAATATGTCAGATGTAAATACATCTTTATCTACATCATAGTAAACCACATACATTTTTTTTACTCTAAATTCACCAAAGGGACAATGTTCACTTGGAATAACACTAATCCCATTGATAACAAATTCTACGTTGCTTCCTTCTTTATGATATGCCCTTTTAAGATGCCTAACCAAATTATCACAAGAGAACCTTTGTAGGTAACGATGGTTTAGTTCCAAATCAAATTCACTCCGATTTTCACCGTTGTATTCAACTGTATTATAAAGATTAGTGGGAATGTAGGTATTTTTAGATTGCATCTCAATAAAGTTAGTACCGATTGAATGTCCGGTGTTATCAAAATAACTTGTGATATGAATATATTTAGCAATATTGATTAGAGCTTTGTAACCACCCTTACCATATTTACCAATCTTATTAGTAGCAACATCTAGGTTCCTCTCCCCCAATCTAAAAAATCTTTCTAGTGCTTCCCTTGTTTTAAATCCTTGTGGAGAATAATCAACATACAATAGTTTACCAGTATTAATATCATAAGTAATCGTAATTTTTTTAGAACCACCCCAGTCCAAAGAATTATCAGTAAGTTCTAGAATAGATGTTTCAAGACCAGGTCCATCCCGACTAATATCTTCAAACCTTGACGTCACAGATTCCTCGAATTTGGAAAGAGACATGTTTATTGTTTATGTGTATTAATAGAAACAATATCTGAATTCAATTTTAATAAATATTAATTCTTTTTATTATATTAATGTATAATGAAATATTTATATGTTTTTATAATTGTTTTGTGTTGGTCTATTAATCCATTCCTAAAAAAAATTGTTACAAACCATATACAACCGATCGAATATAATATATATAGCAATACTCTTAGTTTTATATACCTTATAATGTTTTCACTCTATCAAAATAAATATAATATGTCTGGAATAACAATAAATATAGCGAATAAACTAAGCAAAAATCATATTGGTATTATGATGATTGTATCTATTTTAACACTTGTTCCATCTTATCTTATGATTGTTCTTAACCAAAAATATAGTGTTTCAGGTATTACAGCGGTAGTTCAGTCGCTAAATATAATAGTAACAACAATAATAGGTGTTGTGTATATGGGTGATCCAATAAATATGACAAAGATAGGAGGTATCTTAATGACCTCTTTAGGAATATACTTATTACAATAATTTATATTAATATATTATATGCTTAAAAAAACCAAAAAAAATAAAAAACCTATTAAAAAAACAAAATTAACAAAAATGGAAGGGAAAAGGATTCCTTGTATTAAAATCAAAACGCGCGTTAAAGATGATAAAGTTAAAAAAAATCCATATAAATGGAAAACTTTAAAAACTAAAAATATGTTTAAAAACAAAAAGATAGTTGTGTTTTCACTACCAGGGGCTTTCACTCCTACCTGTTCGAGTTCACATCTACCTGATTTCGACCAGAAATACAATCAATTAAAAAAAAAGGGTATTGATGAGGTTTATTGTTTTTCTGTTAATGATGCGTTTGTTATGCATAACTGGAAAAATAATCTTAAAATTAAAAAGGTTAAATTAATACCAGACGGTAATGGCGAATTTACTAAAAAAATGGGAGCTCTTGTTAAAAAGAATAATCTTGGATTTGGTGATAGATCATGGAGATACTCTATGATTGTTGATAACGGTAAAATAATAAAGGTATTTAGCGAACCAAATATGAAAGATAATCATAAAACAGATCCCTTTTCAGTTTCGAGCGTTCATTCTGTATTAAAATTTATTGGTTCAAAAGGTTTGTAAACTGATCATAATGGTGGCTTAAAGAATCCTTACTACTATGTTTTGTTGAACTGGTTGCTGATGCACCTTCCTGAACTGTAGGTTTTGTCTTTGCGGTCGTGTTAGATGTTGTGTTATTAAATACCTTTTCAGAAACGGTATTTTCCATAATATCTACTAATCCTTTTATAGTTTCTTTCATACCTCCTCCTGATTTTACTTTAGTTTTATTCATTAATATTATACAATATTTAAACTGATTCTATTATTTCTTCTCTACTATATTCCAAATCATAATCTATAAAAAGAACTATAATAACAAATACAAATAGAGTTGTTGAAGACATAAAATGCCAGATATCATGATTATCAAAATAATTAAATAGAACACATTCTCTATTTAGTTTATTCGAATCTTGGATAGATACAAATGTATCATAGTCGGTGTTTGTATAAAAAAAGAGAGATATAATTAGAAGTATTAGATCTAATAGAATTAACCAGAATATAAATGGTCTAATTTTTTCTTTGTTAATTATTTTTGTAATCAAATAGTATATAAAGTAAATAGACAAATTTACTATACCTATACAAAGTAACCATCCAGTAAAATAGGGTTTAAAAAAGGATGCATATACAAGCATACCTAATGTAAAACTATTTGAAAATAGAATCAACCAGAATTTTGGATTCCTAATTAAATTATCATTTCTAATAAGGTCTATAAATATTCTTAAACTTTTTAAATCAAAATCATACATTTGTCTACTATAAATATAGATAGACGTAAATACTAAACAGTATGACGTTATTAAAAATATTAGTGACCAGAACCAGATGTGAGTTGTTGTTGATGTATTCCTCAGTGATAAAATATTTAGAATTATTAGCATAAATATCAAAATATAAAATTTTAGTGGGTTGCACAAATCTCCAGTATGCCTTTTATTGTACAGTGTAAGATATGAATATAATATACCAATGAACATGAAGGTTGTATCGAATTGTAAATTTAATCTGCTTGGACATATATGATAGAGAGATGACGAAATTCCTTCAAAAATCAAACATAGTCCAAGAGAATAATATAGCGATTTATTGCGGTATATACCCAAATCTTTTAGTTCATATAAATTTCCTCTTTTGAATCTAACAATAATAATATACACTAACCCATAAATTATATATAGTAAATTTGATATAATATTATTAAATGCTGGTATAAAGGACCACGCATATTTACATTTAAAATTATAATAACAATTTACAACATTATTCGACTGGAACATAACAAATTGAAATGAAGGTGTAATATAGAATAATCCGGATATAATAAGAAATTTTAGGTATAGTTCAAGACTAGTATTTAATTCTTCTTTATCATAGTTCAAATTAATATAATCTATTTTAATCATAGACAAAATATAGTTTATTTTTATAAATAATAAAATATTTTATAATATTATAAGTATGATTTCAACCAAACAGTCTATATCCGTTTGTTTGATAATTTCAGTATTCCTATTATGTTTACACATAAAATCTTGTTATATAGTAATACATACAAAAAAAGCGAATAATGTAGTTGAAGAAGCGAATAATGTAGTTGAAGAAACGAATAATTTAGCAGAAGAAGCGAATAATGTAGTTAAAGAAGCGAATAATTTAGCAGAAGAAGCGAATAATGTAGTTGAAGAAGCGAATAATTTAGCAGAAGAAGCGAATAATGTAGTTAAAGAAGCAAATTCCTTAGCAGAAGAAGCTACGAATGTTGTAGACGAAGAAACTAACGTAGTTGAAGTAAATGATGTTTTTGATGAATCAAATAATGTTTTAGACGATAGTGTGTATGATAAAGCACTAGGAGATGAACTTAAAACAAAAATACCCTATTGGTTATTTAATGTTCAGCCAAAAGGACCTATTGATAATGATAGTCCTATAAATCCTTATAATTCAGAAAACAACCTTGGTGAGGTTAATTTTGAAACAGATGATTCTGATTCTGATTCAGAATAAATTATTTTTTTTCAAATACGAATGTTGTATTTAGGAAACTATATTGTTTTAGTTTATCATTCATTTTTGAGGCTTCTCCATATTTAATTTTTTTCTTATTAAGGTGAGTGAAATAATCATCAAATGATTTCACCTCTTTTAGTTCTAGATCAAACTCCAATGCTTTAGTTTTAAGATATTCAAAATTTACTAACCATTCTGTTGTTGTATTTCCAATAGATTCAACGAATACATCTATAGGCATACCAATAGAGGATGAATCATTCCTCATAACATCAGTATCATACAATTTAGTTATTTTCCAGATTAGTTTATCTTTATCAAAAACAGAGATATCATTTTTATTATTAAGTAGGTCAAATACTTTTCTTCCATCAAGACAGGTACCAACAAACTTACCTCCTTTTTTTAGACTACCTGATACATTTGTAAGGAATGTATCCAGTTTAACCCGATTTTCAAAGAAATAGTGAAATGAGAATTGAGAACTTCCTATATCAAATCCTTTATTTGCCATATTATAGAATTTCTTTAATTTAGAACTTTTAATAAGGTCTGCAGTCGCATTACCATAAAGTATATCTAAATAGTATTTACTAAGATCATCTTTTGCTGCTACTCCATTTGAGGTTAGTTTAGAACTATCTGCCCATACAGCAAGAATATTTCTTAGAACTTCACTTTTATTTTTATTTCTTATATTTAGAACCCGATTACAAAGACCATTATCTTTGTTGTCTAAATTATCTCTGTTTACATCTAATCCTACAACAAAACTGACTTTACTATCTAACCAATGATTAATATCACCACCTTTACCACAAGCGAAATCAATTAATTTACTATAGTGTTTTGAATTATTGCCTATAATTTGTTTCTTAATATAGGAATGGAAATCAGCCATCGGTTTAGTAAATAGTTTATTCCTTTCAATATTACCAAAGTAATACACATTTTCTTCGTTATTAATCGTTTTACCAGATGTTATAATTTCACGTGTAATCGGGTAATGAATCGACCTCCAAACATTAATTGCTGTAATAAAATCATTAGGAGAATCATTATTTCTGATACGCAAAGGTTTCCAGCAAAATCCTTCTCCATGTCTTTTATCATAACTAAATTCAACAATCATACCATCCTTAATTTTTTCTCTATTTTCTGTAAACAACGCATTATTCTTTACTGGTATGTATGCAAGTTCGATATTTTTTATATATGGGTTTACAGGTTGGAATGGAACCATACTATATTCTTTACTATATTCAATATCTTCATTCATAACACGGCATGAATTTACATTTGTATGTTTCTCAGAACTATAACCAACATTTAAAACTAAAGTTTTATAAGCTGTAACTCGTCCATTATGACTAGAATATTTAACATCATCCTGTCCATTTTCCTTTAGAATACTGACCCTAAAATCAATCGTATTCTCTTCAGGCGGTTTCCATTTAAATAATTTATTCCATCTACCCTGAAATCTAGCAGGTTTCCCGTCAATCTCATCACCAATAATAAGATTAACTGGAGTGAAAACTAACCCATCAATTTTATAGATATATTCTTTTTCTAATACCTTTTTTGCTTCACTAAAAATAGTAGTGTCTTGATGTAAAGTGTGAATTTTAGTAAAGATTTGATTATAAATATCACTATCCTTTTCAACCATTTTTAGTTCACCTTCTAATTTTGTAATCTCTTCATCTTGTTCACGGTTATATTTTTCTTGATTACCATAATAGAATTGTTTTTTAATAAAATGTATAGTTGTACCTGTATTATTATTTACCTTAATATCTTTAAACATATCTGTCATAATCTCATCCCTTGAAATTTCTATCTTTCCTTCTTCTTTTTCTTCACTTGTTCTATTAAAAATACGTTTTCGTATGTCCTTTTTATTATGAAAATAGATGTCGAAAACTGCAAAAAGCATAATATTTTTGTCATTTTTATCCTTTAGAATTAATTCTCCATCCAGTATACTATTTTCAAATCCTTTAATTGAACATCCCAGTGGTTTGATTTCACTTTTTCGGTTCATTAGGAAAGCATCCCCATTTTTTAGAATAATGCAAAGGTTTCTTTCTCCATCAGCCTTTTCTGTAACACTATAGTTTCTTCTTATTGAAAATAACTGTTTATAATCAACATAACTATGTTTTTTAATATGATGGTGTTCAAGAGTAACATTCTGTGGAGCACTAAATTTATTAGAACCCATTAAGTTATTATATTCATCCATGACCTGTTTCTTATCATCATTACTTATAATAAAATTACTTTTGTTTACACCTTGTAAAATAATACCAACATGTTGTATAATAATATCTAAAATCCTTCTGTGTTCACCTTTATAATTAATATTATTTCCAAGCCATTCTAATTCAATCTCATATTCAAGTTGACTTTCTAATACACCAGAACTATCGAACCCTTTAGAATACTTAAATTCATATTTCTTTTTACCTTGTATTTCTACCATATCAATATCATCTAGTTTATCCCACCATTTATCAAAATCTACCTTTTTTGGTTTTACAACAAATCTTTTCAAAAAATCAGTAACATCCTTTTTTTTCTTTTTATAATTTTTTTCGTTAGTCATAATTTTGGGCGAGGATTTCAATACAGTAAAATCAAAACTAAAAAGTTTATCTTGAGTAATATAACTAAATCTCTTTTTATATCTAAAATATTTACCTTCTTTATCCCATGCATTTAGGTCAAATTCAGAAATGTCTTTTCTTTCTTCCCTTTTAAGATTGAACCGAATATCATAGTTAGAAACATCTACACTATCAGCCTTAGATTTTTTCATAATAGTGATATTTCTCTCATTTACTTCTGATAATTTATTACTTTTACAAAACTTAGTAATCGAATTTCCACCTAGAACAGATACTCTAAAATCATTTTTGGGAATAAAAACATCTAAACTTTCACTAGAAGATTGTAGTGTAATATTAGGAATCCCTTTAATTTTTTTGATAACCCTATCAAAGGTGTCCTGATTTACTTTATTTTTTAGAACTACTTCTAATTCCATTGAAGGATCTTTTTGTGCTTTTTTAATTAGTGTTATTAAGGGTTGGATATGTTCCTTAATATTCATTATAATAATATAATATAATTATTTCTTAAATAATCAATTTTTATGTTAATAGCAATAAATCATCATAAAGTCTCTGTTTACTTTTCTTTTTATTATTATCTAATGTGATAGAAATATCATTATTATTTGCAAGTAGTTGTAAATCAGGTAACTTATAACTAGTAAACTTGTTCAAAATCAACTTTTTACTAAAATACGAAAGAATTTTCTCAATATCTGAATAAGAGAATGAATTATTATGAATAGACATAAGAGGTAGGATATGTTCTTCCCACATTACTAGAATAATATTTTTATCTGAAGAACTAGTGATATAGTTATAATATAGTTTTTTATCAGGATCCAAAATATAAATATTAATCTTTTTGGTATCTGAAATAAGATTAAACACATCAAGATTAGATTTTATTGTTTCACTAAACATTAACTCCTTTAGATATGTTTCAATAGGTTTACGTTTAATATTATTTTTAGCATACATAGCTTTACTTTTTGTAAAAGAACTATTAATATTCTCCAGAAGGAAATCTCGGAACGTTGTAAGTGCATCCTTTTTGCTAATATTACCTAGTCTAAAATCTTCACTTATAATAAACAGAATTGACTCAAACATATTAGAAGTTCCATATAGATAATAATTGTTTTTATCTAAAAAATCAAAATAACCAGGAATCTCAATAATTTCATCATGTGTAACAATACTTACTTCCTCAACTTTTTCATTCTTAATTTTTTCTGGTACTGATTCTGTCTGAAGAAAATTAGAATTTACATTTATTTGTTGAGCTTTAAATTTACTATTCTTTTGGATACACAAGGAAATTTGTGAAAGGGAAGGCATAATTGATAATATAATACTATTATTATTATATCAATTTTTTAAATTAAATTAATTTAATATTTGTTTTGTCTCATCTAAAAAAATTAAAAAATTATTTATTTCATTTATAACTTTTTCGTCCAATTTATTAAGTATTAAAAATATACCATTTTTATTTTGTGTATAAAATACATCATATGTTTTTATTATTTTAAAGACTTCTATCTTCTCTATTTTAGATAAATTTTCTATTTTATTTTTCATATCTATATACCTTTCAAAAGTCATTTGTAATAGTGATTTATATTAATAATAATATTCTAACTTGTTATCGTCTTCTCAACCCACCACTATGGTCTATTAACTGATCCATTCTATATCCTTTTTTATTTCCATAAATACTTGTTTCTTTAGCTGGGGGCATAACATAATCAGAAGTCTCACTAATATTTTTAATATATCCTAAATATTGTTTTATATTAGTATAAATATTAGAAATACAGTAATCTAGAACTTCCTTATTTAGTTGTTTCACCTGGTTCTGGACATCAACATTACTATTCTTAGAAAATTGTAGATAAATAGACCTCATTATAATTTGCATTTCTTCCTCTGATTGATTATCAATATCATAGTTTAATATTTTTTTAATACCAATTCTTATTTTAGTATGTAAATTATTTATATTTTTTCTAGAAAAAAATACACCACTTACAATCGTTGGCGAAATTATCCCCTTAATACTATCATTAAAGTTATCCTGTTTCTTACTTTCCTGAAATAAATTATAAGAAACATGGTTTTTAATTTCTCCTACATCCGGTATTAATCTATTATCATTTTTATCCTCCTTTATATTTTTAATTAGTGTTGTATCATTAAAATCATTTATACTACTATAATCATTCAAAAACTCTATATCATCACCATTTATAACATTCATATTCATATTATCATCTAAATCGGTTCTTAAAGATCCATTACCATTATTATCTAATGATTTAAATGTACTATCTATTTTCTCAAATGATTCCTTACCATTTCCAAAAGTTTCAAATCCCTTATCTGCAAATTTAGTATCCTCTAAAAGTGTTTCTTTCCAGCTCATATCAGATTCACCATAATAATCATCTAAAAAATTTGTATCCATTATATTAATTAATAATATAAAAATTTAATTATTTTTGACGTTTATACTAACTAAATTCTGTAAATCATTATTTAATATATAACCAGATAAATCCCTTTCTATATGTGTACATTCGGCGTCGTTCTCCCCAAAGTTACCAAATTCTGGATTAGCAACCTGTCTTAGCTCTTGTAAATCAAAAAAATCTACTGTTTGATGACGACCTTGAACTAAATCCAGAGTTGTATTTGGAAGAATTTGAATTATATTATATAGTGTAGTTTGAAATACAGAGTATGGTCTGTAATTATGGAAGTTATAACGACTTAATCCTATAATAGTATGACCCTCATCTCTTGAAAGAAATTTAGTTAATTGAGGGTATTTTTTATAATCGCCTGGTGATTCTGGAATAACAATATCTTTAAAATGAATAGTATCACCAATTTTATATTCTTCAGAACTAAAATATTCGCCACAAGTTATTTCTATTAACTTTGAGTGAAATTCAATACCACCAAAACCTGGATCATATTCGTCAGTGGGTTGTGGCGGCAGGTCATCATCATTTTTCAGAAGTCTATTATATTTAGCAGTGTAGAACTCGCCATAAACGTCACCAGGTATACTAGTTGTTTCTTTTATAAATACATTAATTGGATTTTTATCAGAGAAAGGATTAAACATTCTAGTTGCCAGAAATAATCCTTCTCTTAAATGCGCACTATTTGTTTCGAACTCAGATACAGTTGAATATAAAAACCTTGTGCCGTCTTCGAGGAATACAGATTTAATAAAAGGAGCAACAGCTGTTGAAAAAACATTTTTAATTGTAAGTTTATCATTCAATAATTTGATCGATTCTCCATTTGGTTTATAAAATTTTAAATTAATACTACTTAATATATTTTTCTTAAACAAGGTCGGCTCGCTCGACACATTCTTTAGAACTAAATAAGTATGAGGTTCATCCATTATAGATTCACCTATATTCTTTAATCTAGTTCGTTTATGCACCTTAATGTCTGAATCATCAAGATAATAATTTTTTACCAAAGAAGCAGTAGAACTTTTTGGAATTATATTATCAATTATAAACATAGATGAAGACTTTTTATTACTTGAACCAATAACGTTACCATTTAATTCATTTACATGTACATTTATATATTTTAAATCGGATAATTTAGGAAAAGAAAAATTACTATGATTCACATCTTCATTCTCAAAGGGAAGCATACCTAAATGTTGTACTGCATGTACTTCTTTAACATTAATAAAAAGATTAGGAATAACAATATACTCTATATGAAATTCGGAAACATTATCCACCGATTTATACAATACACCCCTTCTATCATCTCTTTTATCACCAAAATTAAAGGTATAATCAAATGTGGTATCACTGATTATTCTATCTATACTATTTAATATTATTACATTAGAACTCATTGACTATTTATTAGCAACAATCTTTAATTTCTTTTTTTTTAAATCATATCCATAACTTTTAAGTTCCTTTTTAATAGACCCAATATCTTCTGTCCACAAATCCCAATGGGTTTTACCAAGAAGTTCATCAAGTTCACCCTTAAGATTACTACAGTTTTTCTCCAAATCTTCTATCTTTTCTTCTGTAAGATTATCAATCGAAATCTTAAGTAGGTAATCATACTTATCATCTACCTTAGGATATTTTTTGTCTTCGAGTTGTTTAATAACATTTGCACGTTTAACCCTGATAACCTTAATCGTTTCATTAATAAATTCATTGATAAATCTAATTTTAATTTCCAACATATTAATTTTAGACTGAAGGTCTTTTACCAAGTAATCTTTACGTTTATGATAGAATACAACCCTAACATCACAGAATTCTTCAATGATTTCTTTTGTTGTATTATATTTTTTAATATTGCTATCTTTATCGAATAATACCATATTACTAAGATTAATAATCGAACACAACCTTAGTGCCTTTTCTAGCTTTGTCATATTGCTTTTTGCATCCGTTACATCAAGTCTTTCAATCAACTCAACGTCCATAAAAATCTCAAAGTGAATTCTAATATCTGTACAATAAGTATTATAATGTTTAATGATTTGTTTAGAATTCTTATTCTTAAGATCAATCGTGATTGATTCAAGAAATTCCTTATATTTATCAGTCCAAACACCGACCGGTAGTTCTGTAATTACAACCTTATTAGCATGAAGCGTATAATTCCCTTTAGTTTTATAAGATGTATCATTGATTTTAATAATTTTACCAGTAAATCCCCTATAGTATGGGGTCATTTCAGTCATTTCCTTTCCCTTGATATGTTTCTCAATATTAGAAATAATATCCATAGGATTATAGCAAGGAATATCTGTAGACCATCCTGTTCCAATACCTTGTGAACCATTAATTAGGATGTTTGGTAGAACTGGGACATAGTATTCTGGTTCAATAACTTTACCTTCATCATTAAGATAATTGAACAATGGGTAGTCCAAAGGATTAAACAGGGCATTTGTATGTTTCTGAAGAGCCGTGTAAATATACCTCGGTTGTGCCGAATCTTTGCCACCACCAACTCGTGTTCCAAACTGTCCAATAGGTTCGAGTAGAGGAAGATTGTTTGAACCAACAAAATCCTGTGCCATATTAACAATTGTTCCTTGTAGACTTACTTCACCATGATGATAAGCACTAATTTCACTAACAGCACTCGCCAACTGTGCAACTTTAATTTCCTTCTTAATACACTTTTTAATACAACCGAATAGAACCTTTCTCTGTGATGGTTTGAAACCATCTACAATACTAGGAATAGAACGAATATTATCTGAATTTGAAAAGTGTTTTAGGTCTTTGTTAATAAAGTCCTCAACCGCAATTTTACTTTGTGTGTAATCAAGTGTTTCTTGACGATTATAGGTAGAAAGCCATTGTTTCCTCTTATTTGAACTACCTTCTTTCTTACCAAAAGCAAGTTCCATAGAATTTTTATCGTTAACATTATCTGAGGTATACTCTACCATTTTTAGTTCTTTAAAATATTCCTTCGCTTCTTTAGCAGTACTCGTTCCCAATCCTTTATAGTATTTAGCTGAAAATTTCTGTGTTGTTTTCTTTTCCCAAGCTTTGAAGTCTGGAATACTATAGAATGGAATAGCCTTTTTATTACAAGTAACCTTGATAATCGGTGTAAGCATACTATTTTTGAAACCATCATAATTAAACAAACTAGGCCATAGTGTCTCAAATAGATTGAAGAGAAGACCCTTGATATGGGAACCATCTTCATCCTGATCGGTAAGACATAGAATCTTACCATAGCGTAGTCTATCAATAGATGTATATTCTTTACCAATTTCTAGTCCAAAAATCTTAATAATATTTTTAATCTCTTCATTCTCAGCAATCTTTTTAATATTCTTGATATCCCTAACATTTAGCATCTTACCCTTTAGAGGGAAAACACCCCAGTAATTCCTACCAACAATATCTAGACCTGACATCGCTGTAGATTTAGCTGAATCTCCTTCTGTAATAATTAGGGTGCATTTACCACTTTGCTTCGAACCAGCAAAGTTAGCATCTTCCAACTTAGGAATACCCTTTAGTCTACTCTGTTTCCTACCATCATTCTTCTTAAGAGATTTCATTTCTTTCAAAGATGACAGTTCCATAGATTTTTCTACAATACCACTTTTACTAAGATTATCAATAAATTTATCACTAATCTCAAAAGTAGAACCAAATTTTGCCCGGTTTGTAGTCATACATTCTTTTGTCTGACTATCAAAACTTGGATTGTCGATAATACACTTAATGAATACAATAATATTATCCTTAATGAAATTCTGTTTTACATCAATCTTATGTTTTTTAGAAATAAATGCACTTAGTTTCTTTGTAATTTGTGATACAATATAATCAACATGCTTACCACCCTTAGATGTAGAAATACCATTTACAAATGAAACCTGTTCAAAGTTATGATTTGGTGTCATCGCCACACCAATCTCCCAGCGTTCACTCTTTTCATACACCCTAAAATAGTCCTTCTTAGGACCCAAGAATAGGTCAATATATTTTTCAAAATTTTTACTTTCTAGTTTTTCATCATTAAAATAAACAACTACACTATTATCCGTACAACAAGTAAGATCATAGGCGCGTTTCTTCATAATCTTAATCATATCATCTGTAATACCATCAGACTTGAACCTTTTATAATCAGGTGTATAGGTAATTTGGGTATAAGGTTTAGATTTATATGTAGTAATTTTAGGTTTATCCTTTCTAGTTTTGTTATCGTAAAAGGTAATAATACATTTCTTTTTTAGTGTATGATCTACAGTTTCCACACAAAACTTGGTTGAAAATATGTTTGCAAGTTTTGCCCCATAACCATTCTTACCACCAACATGCTTTAGTTCTTGTTTATTATAGTTTGAAGATGTAAGCAAATCGCCAAAAATCATTTCTGGAATATATTTTTTTTCTTCTGGGTGAATCTTAACCGGAATACCTACACCATCATTATAGACACTAATTTCACCAGTATCTTTATTAACTGTAATTTTAATAGCTGTAACCTTATAGTCTGAATTACTTTCTTTCAGACGGGTATACTGGTCCAAACTATTAACAATAATTTCATCATATAGTTTATATTCTCCAGGGATATAAGTCAAATCACCTTCTTGCATCCTACTATCATCTTCATTATAATACCACGTATGGATAGTGTTTTGTTCTGTATCACCGATATAGGTATCCGGTAGTTCAAGAACATGCTGTTCGTGGGTAAACTTTTTATAGGATTGAGTCGCCATTGTGTATTAATCGGTTGTATTTTTTAAATAAATCAATTTTATTTAATATTATTTTTTTATCTATAGATGTTATAATGATTAACAAAATTCTAATTTACACTATCTCAATAACTATATTACTATTAATTCTATTATTTATTAATAGAATTATAAACTATAAAAAAAATAAAACCACAACAACAACAACAACAACACAACACCCTAAAGAGTTACGACCTATTATAATTAGTAATTCTATAGAAGACCAATTCTATTGGGGTAATGATGAAATGAAAAATTAAATTATAAATATATATTAATATGAATATGAATAAATTTATTAAAAATTTAAGCACTGTAAATATAGTACTTCTTGTTGTTTTAGTGTGCATCTGTTTAATATTTCTATCAACTGTAATAAATAGTAAATATAAAAAATATAAAACAAATAATAGTGTAGAACAAACTATTAATCGCATTAAAGGCATTCGTGAAGGATTCAAAACAAACGATTTCAATCAAGCTAATATGAATAGTGGTAAACAGGCTGAGGAAAATATCAGTATAGCTGAAAAGGTCAAAACAGCAAAAGAAGAACAGGAAGAAAAAGAAAAACTTGAGACGGAAACGAATGGTGATGAAGATCTAGAATCTGGTGATCCCGATGATTCAACCGATGGTGATGAATTGGGAACACTTGATGGTAATGAAGGTTCTTCTCTTGATGTTATGTTTGAAAACTTAAAGAGCTTAGAAAAAAAATGTAAAGACTATGAAGACAGTCAAGAAAAAAATGACTTGGATGATAAAAGAAAACACGAAGAACTAATCCAGGAACAGCTTGATATAGAAAATGTAAAGATTAATGAATTAACCCAGATTGTTAATTTTTATAGAAAAAAGTATACAGAGAAAAAATCGGTAACCGGACAATGTAGAAAACAAAAATTTGGCGAACTTGAAAAAACGATGAAAGATGTTGTAGAACTAAGTAACCAACATAATAATAGTGCTAGTAAACACGAAGTTAATGTAAAATTACCATCTAATTAAAATAATCTTATATAATATACAATGATATATGTAAATATTATGGTATTTTTATTACTATTAACACTTATTTTACCTAATTTTATGAATAGTTCTATTTAATATTATATTGTATAAATATAATGAATAACTATATAGTTTTTTTAATACTATCTCTAATAACTATTTTTTTATTAAAAAAATTATTAGAGCAAAATGAACAATTTTCAGTTAATGAGTCTGAATTCCAATCTAAACAAACCGCATTAAAACGCAAGGATGAAAATAGATTAAAAGTTATCAAAGATGATTCTTCTTTATTTGCACAGTTTTGTAATAAAATTAAATATTTTGATGATAACTATGATTCTTCATCAAAGATAAAAATGTTTACAAAATACTCTAAACAAAATATTATTAAAAAATTAAAGAAAAAACAGGACAAATTACTAAAAGAAACATTTGATCTTCAAGAAAAAATATATAATAATAAGGATGATATTGAATACCATAAAAATTATGAAGATTTAATCGATGATAAAACAAAACAATATATACAGGTATTAGATAAAGCGATTGAAAATATAAAGGAAAATATTAATATTACACCTAAGATTGAATATTAAACATAATTTTAAATTTTAATATTAAATAATAGTAATGAATACTACAATTTATTTAATAGTAATTATAATAGTATTGCTATTTATGATAAATATGTATAATAAAATGGAAGGGTTTACCAGTTCTAATAACATGTTAACTATTAATAAATATTTTATAGAAAATATTGTACCTTTATCAGACCCTAAAGAGACTGGTTATATAATTACTGCAATTAATCCTAATAAAGGCGAATTTAATCCTAATCACCTCTATAAAATTTATAGTTTGAAAAATATTAATAAAAAGGATGATACACATCATAATAACTATAAACCTTTGATTAATGGTAAAGTTGATGATTATACTTTAATTGTACACTTGTTATGGTATCATGATGAATTAGATAATAACTATAAATCAATCGGTAAACGATTAATGTGTGTTGGTCTAAAACATGTTAACAGTAAACCGGAATATACTATCTATTATAAACAAACGAGTGATATAGAAAGTAAATGGATAGAATACCCCAAACAACACAAAGATAAATCTATAAAAAGTATTATTTATGACCTTAATGATAATTTGTTAGGTATTGATTATAGAGACAATCAGATTTATCAGTTAGATGATACGACACATATGTGGAATGGTCCTATTAATTATGATCCGAATATTAACTTACATAAACTTATATTTAATACAGAAAAAATTATGGTTGCTATAGATGTTTATGGAAAAATTCACAAACATTCATCTGTTGATTGGAAAAATACTCCATGGATTAAATTAGATGAGCTTAATAAACCAAATCATAAAACAGATAACATTATTCCAGAATATTTATTTTATGATTTAATTTATGATTCTGATGGTAAATTCATTGCTTTAGCTAAAGAAATAGATTCTGAATTAAATAAACAAACCAGAATATTAAAACAATTTGTAAATCAATCTAAGTTTGTTGATTATTATGAAGATGAAAAGGTAAACCAGGTTGTTTCTAAGGATGAGAAGGTTCTATCCAAAAATGATATTATTATGTATAAAACTGGTATTGATAGTAATAAATTCGATTATCTTGCCTTAGATGATGAAACAATTCTTAGAAATAAAGATAAAGCGGAATTGCAAAGGAAAACCGTTGCTATGATTAACCTAAATCACTATCTTAAAATAAAACGCAAATTACTACAAAAATGTAAAAATTTAAGAAATTCATTTTCTAAAACTAAACTTAAAAAACATGATATTAATTCTAATATTTCTGTTTATAATACTATAGAAAGTATTATTAGTGACCTTGATAAAAAATACGATAATTAATTATATAATAATATATATAATATGAATACATTTACTAATGAAGAAATAGAACAGGTTGTTATACCTAGGTCGCGTAATATTACTAAATCCAAAGTAGATATCGCTAATTTATCTTCTGAAGGTAGTGATGAAATTATGAAAGAGTATATTAAAAATGTCAAAAATAATACAAAATGTTCTACACCTAGATTTACTAATAATTTCTTATCTAAAACTAGTATTGAATCTATTGAAAGACAAAAATTACTACAGATTGTTAAACTTAATGAACTAAAACATATTTTAATTAAACTATCTATTATGGAAAATTTAAATAATACAGAAAATTAAATATAATTATATATCATAATATGATAAACTATATCAATCTTTTTTTTATAGTTTTTAACATTTTTTTGTTATTGATTCTTTATAATAATAACAAAAACAATATAGAAACCTTTACAATTGAAAATGATCTCGAATGTATGGAAAAAACCAGTTCATGTCTATACGATGAATCTAAAAATAAAACCGAAAACAGAACAAAATGTATGGAGGAATGTAAAAAATATCCCGATTGTGAAGAATCCGCTTGTGTTACAAAATGTATAGACAAAAAATGTAGCAAATGGACTTCATCTAAATGTGACTTCACTCCATTTGGCAACAGTATAGATTCTTGCACTAAGGTATGCCTTGATACACCTGGCTGTAGTTACACTAAATGTTATGATAAATGTAGTAACTGTAAAAGCGAAATGAACTGTCCCTGGTATAAAAAAATAATTAATGAACAGGAAATATTTATTAAACAAAATACATCCAAACTAATAGATCCTTCTGTCCCCTTACCACCTACTATTTTTGTTACTGTTAAAGATGATCATACCGCAAAAGTAAAATTTAACCCACCATTTTCCATAAAATCAACCTCTACTACCACTGAAGCTGCTACTACCACTGAAGCTACTACTACCACTGAAGCTACTACTACTACTGAAGCTACTACTACCACTGAAGCCGATACCACTGTATTCGAAGGTTCTAATACAGAAGGATTTACTACAGAAGGATTTACAACCGAAGGTTCTACTACAGAAGGTTCTAATACAGAAGGATTTACTACAGAAGGATTTACAACCGAAGGTTCTACTACAGAAGGTTCTACTACAGAAGGATTTACTACAGAAGGATTTACAACCGAAGGTTCTACTACAGAAGGTTCTACTACAGAAGGTTCTACTACAGAAGGTTCTACTACTGAGAGTACAGTTCCACCCGAAATAGATTTTAATAAATTAGATGTAGGTATAAACTCATTTATGTATATTGTTTATAAAACACAAGATAAAAATAGCGGTACAAGAATAGGAACACATTATTTATCAGATGATGATAAAAAGGAAATAATAAGTTATAATGAGAATGAGAATAATGATAAAAAATTACCTTTAATAGAATTTGATATAGGAGATTTAGATAAAAATACATTCTATAATATAGCTATACGTTCGTATAGAGATGATGATACAATTAGTCCATTATCTAATATATTTACTATACTTCCAAATAAAGAGAAGAAACATAGTGTGCCAAGACTAATTAATGACAAAAATAGCAGTAACAGTAATATTAATACTGATATAGATATTGAATCTAAAATATGCAATAATGAATAATATAAAAATATCTAATTAACATATATGAAATATAATAAACTTATAATTTGTTTAATTACCTTTTTAATTGGTGTTCTTATTTATAAAATTAAAAATATAAATAGAACAGAAGGATTTAAAGATGTAGAATCAGATTATACACGGAAGATTGGACTCTGTACAAATTGTAACGGTGGGTATAAACAGTTTACAGGAGACTCCAATGATAAGGCTACATATAATACTTATATAGAAGGCCTCAATATAGACAAATGTAAAGATAAGTGTATGAACGAGTCAAATTGTTTTAGTATTTCCTGGCAAGAAAACTATAAGAATGCCTCGACTGTTGGTCAGTGGTGGTCCCCCAACTTATGTAGACTTCATTATTATAATGACCCTGGATGTACAGATATTAACAAAATTTCAGGGGATGCCTTCTACGCTGATCATCGATGTTTTATTAAAACCAACAGTAAGTTTGTACCCCCAAAACCCATTATTTATGAATTAATTTGGAACACCAGTGATAAAATGACTGGAATGTATCCAGCTGCAAAACGATTAACAAAGGATTATACAAAATATTTCAAAAATAATATTAGGATTGTCTTAGATAATAGCTTATATTTATCAGGTGTCAAACAACTTAAGATTGATAGTATAGATGTTACGGATGGTTGGTTCGGAGGTAATTTTAGAATAGTAGCTAAACTTACTGGTAAAATTGTCAAGGACGCATTAGACTTCACTTATAATGATATCATTAAACAAACACTCAACAAGGTGATAGAAGAGTATAATAATAATACCACAGAAGCACCTACCGACGCACCTACCGACGCACCTACAGACGCACCTACCGACGCACCTACTGACGCACCTACCGACGCACCTACTGACGCACCTACAGACGCACCTACAGACGCACCTACAGACGCACCTACAGACGCACCTACAGATGCACCTACAGACGCACCTACAGACGCACCTATCGACCCAGGATGTAAAGATACAAATGAACAGTGTGCAGCTTGGGCGAAGGATGGTAAATGTAAAAATAACCTCGCTTATATGCTTCCCAATTGTGCGAAGAGTTGTAACATGTGTGGTTCTAAAGAAATACCTAAATGTTTTAATCTATATAATGGAAGCTGGATACTAAATAGAGAAGAAATAAAGACTGATTTTGAAAATAATACAACTACTCAAGATAAATTAGATTTTATAGAGAATATAGTTAAACCAGCTTATATTGAAAGAGATAGAAAAAAAGATATTCCAAAGGTCTTTGATTATGGTGAATATTATTATCGTTTTAAATTAAGACCACCAGGTGTTAAAAATATAGAAGAATGCAAAGATTTAACATTAAAAATGAATTATAATTTTTTTTCATATAATAAAGGGTATAAACAGTGTGATATTAGATATTTATATCCAAGTACTTTAGAATTTATAAAAAACGAATATAAAAATGTTAAGGAGGATACAACCTGGGAACATGGGTCGGTTCATACACATAATACAAATATTACAAATTTTTCTGAAAATTGTATAAATTATATAACAAATGAAATAAATGAATTACCAGAAGTTAAAACAAGTGAGATAACACCGAATGATTCTCAAATTTATAAAATATAAAAAAAAAATAATGTAATATTTTAATGTATACCAATATAATATTTGTTTTACTAATATTTATTTTAAGTTTAATTTATTTGAATAAGTTTAAATTAAACCGTGAAGGATTTGATGATCATAATGGTATTGAAAATATAAAAAAAAACAAAGTATATTTTTATAACTTTGATGAAACTAACACAAATGTAGAAGAAGATAATAATCAAGAGTTAATAAATTTTTATAAGTTTACTTCTGATAATAACGACAAAAATACATCTAAAATCATTCTTAAATTAGAAGACAATAATCAATTAAAAGAATTCTATATTTCCTTTTATGTAAAATTCGAAGATATTAATAATAATCAGAAACAACCATTTATTAAGTTTATATCAAGTAACAATAAGACTGTATGGAGTTTATTAAAGTTTAATAGTAATGTTTATGTATCAGTAAATAAAGGATACAAAAAGTTTTATACACCACTAAATATGAAAAATGACGAAAACAAAGGAGAATATTATAGGATATTAATCCATAAAGAAGAAGATAAAATAACTTTTAGATTAAATGAAGAAATTATAGATAATATATCATTACCAGAAGTTTCCGAAAACTCCTTTATTGTATTCGGTGGTGCTAAAACAAATTTACTAACAGATATATCGGAATTTAATGGGAATATTTCTAATATAGAATATAAATATGGTGCACCTGAAAAGGGCGTAGAAGAGAAACTATGTAAATTCTATCCTAAAGGTTCTGACCAAGATAACTGTGAATCATTGTGTAATAAATCGAATTCTTTAGACTGTAATACATCTGTATGTAAAAAAATATGTGAAGGATGTAAGGATATGGTTAGCTGTCATTGGTTAGATACTGAAACTAAACCCCCTAATTATTTACCAGACGCACCTTATCCCATAAGGTCAACCGCTGGAAATAAAAGAGTTTTGTTAGAATGGAAAAAACCATTTGAAGGAACTAATGGTAAAATAAAAAGTTATATTGTAACTGTAAAAGAATCCTATCCTTCTAATACTAATCAGACGAATGATGAAATGATATATAATTTTAACGCTAATGACTGTGAGAATTGTCAGTATGAAATTAATGATCTAAAAAATACTATTTATTATGATATATCTGTTAAGTCGCAAAATACGATTATAGAAAATTCTGAAGTAAAGAATAATATTAGTAAAAATTGCTCCAATATCGAAACAATTGCACCAATTGGTCCTATTAATATTAAAGATTACCACCCATCTCTAATAGAATCGGATGAAGAAATAGAACTAATTTATAATAAAAATAATAAAAATGGTGGAAGTTGTAGACAAAATAATAATTATGGACTTGAAATTGATAAATTAGATATGTCAAAATATAGTAGTTATGGAATTTCTAAAAGAATTCTTGGTGAAAACTATGAAGATAATTTAAATATAAATAATAATTTAGATTATAATGAAATATCAGATGATATTAAACAGTATTTAGGAGGTATAGAATAAATATTTATATATCTTTATATTAATGATTAAACTTATAGTAATATTTATTTTAATTTTACTAAATTTATATTTCTATTGTAAAATTAGTAATAAAGAATCTTTTTCTACATATGTTTCAGAAAGACATTGTGTAGATGATTGTCTTATAGTAAAAAAGGTAGATAATACGGTCGGAACTGATTGGGATTTAGAATCCATTTCTAAGGAAACTATAACAAATTTGGTATCTGAATGTAGAAAAAAGTGCGAAGGAGACTGTAAAAAAAATAACTGCAACTATGTTGAAGTATTAAATCTTAAAAAAAATCCACCAGAGAAAATAAAGAATGAAAAGGTTGATATACAAAACGATTATATACGTGTATCATGGTTTAAACCTAAAACAAGTAAAGAGCATCCTATTCTTAGATATATCTGTATAATAGAAAATCTCAATGATAAATCTATTGAATTTGAAATACCAAATATTAGTAATAATGATTTAATGGAGCATTATTTTAGAGGATTAAAAAAGGGAGAGTTTTATAATATAAAAATATATTCAGAAAATGATAATGGTATAAGTAATCCGATTATTTTAAGAAGACTATCCTTAAAAGAAAAAGTTGTTACAGAGGTTAGAAAAAAAAAGGAAGTAAAATTAAATACACGTGATTCTGTAATAGACGAATCTGTTTATGGTAAATTATTAGGGAATGACTATGTTAAGTCCGCCTTCCTTAAAGTTTTATCACCATTATTTTAAAATATAATATAGCAAAATAATATAATCGATATGAATATTATTATTAATTTTTTAAGTTTATTAATCATTTGGAGTATTCTTTATTACTATATTAATAATTATGAAAAATTTCAAGAAAATGAACAATCTAATCAATGTAAATTTCAGCCATGGGGACTAACCAAGGCTGCTTGTATAAGTCGATGTATTGTTTCTGGAAAAACAATAGACAAAGAAATTATTGGAGATAATTGTACAAAAGAAAATTGTATCGAGATATGTAATAACTGTTCTACAAGTTCTTGCGAGTGGTCGAATTCTTCAGAAGTAATTACTAATACCGAAAACACAAATAATTTAATCTGTATACCTGGTAATAATGAAATAAAAGTAAAATTATATTACGAGGTAACATCTTCAGATCCCAACCAATTCTTTGTTATACAATATTATAAAACAAGATACCCACACGAAGGTATTCATATACTAAAAATTCCAGCAAAAGAATACAAACAATTTTACGAAACAGATATTACCAATAATATAGAAAACAATGTAGAATATTCTGTTTTATTCTATTATTCAAATAACAGCGATGTTATTGATTATACAAATATAAATACACTTCAGTCGGTTTCTAAAATTGTAACTGTTACACCATCTGCAATAAATATTATTCAATAAATTATTTTTTATAGTCTTCTTCTTCTGGTTTATATGGGAGAAATTTTTCTTCTCCTGCCTTTTTATAAATTTTTGTAATATAACCCTTTTTAGGTTTACCATGTTTATATGTTGTGTGGTTTAGTTCTTCCATTTTATCAAACCACCGATTTGATAAGGTTGTCTGTATCTTGGAAATTTCCTCTCCTTGGCATTTAGAAACATATCTTCTAAATTTATGTTTATTACCTTTATTTTTTTTTGTCTTAAAGTATTTCTTTTCAGATTTTAAGAGACTATTTAGTAAACATTTATAATTTGTTGGAGAATCTTCTAGTTCTTTTAAAAAGTTAGGTGTGCTGGAGGACTGATAAAACAAATATTTTAGTCTATCAACAGTAACATAACGTATTTTATTATATTGGACGTATGGAATACATCTGTCTGTTTCTGTAAACGTAATAAGATTATTAAATTTACCATTATCAAGTTTTACATTAACAATATAGTCAATATCTTCCTGTTCTTTCCATAATTTATTTTTAATTATATAACTAAATTTCATTTTTTTGAATTTTTTATGTAATACCTTTAGGAGTTCATTTGACTGATAAGCGCCATTCTGAGTATATACTTTATAATCTGAAATTGGGAGTGCTCCTACGTTAGAATCATTCTTAACAAATAGATTAAACGCGGTAGCTCCGTAATTGACTAGTTTTCTACCTTCAATAAATTTACCAATCGCATTTAATACAGGTTTTATGTCCTTATTTACAATTTTTTTATACTCGACTGGTGTGCAATCAAAATGATCAAAATCATAGAGTGCTTTGAATTTTTCTAAACGCGTTCCTACCTTTGGTAGTCTTACTGGTTGTCCTAGTGGTTGTGTTAATTCTTTATACATCTGTCCTTTTAACCAGTCTTTATCCATAACAAATAGTTTTTTAGGGAATTTAGATTTCTTTGTTCTATAATCATATGTTTTTCTATAAACTGTAGGGTTTTTGGTCGTTTTTTTAAAAGCAGAATCTACTACTGGTTCATCATCAAATAATTTTAGGCATTTACCTTTTGTTGATCTACCACATGAATCACAATCATTACTCTTTATCTGTTTTGGTGTACATCCTTTCTGTGTAATATCTATAATAAACTGCATGTCTACACCGACTTTAAATGTCTGGTGATGGTAATCATTTAAAACACTAGAACGAGCCTCCACAAACTTGAAGCCCATTTTATGAAGAATATTTGCAAGTTCTTTCGCATGATTCCAGGCATCTGGACTTAAAACATCAAAATCCGGGAATTCAGAATCTCTATATAAACCCTGTTTATGTTTTTTAAGATAGGTATGTAATGCTAATCCACCATATAATTTTAAACCTTTATCCATTATAAATTTTTTTACAACATCAAATGGATTTGGTAATCCTTCATCTTTCCAATAATTTTTAAGATAATCACTATCAAGTTTTTCCTTAACCTTTTCATTAATATCTGAGATATCTTCCAACCTTTTTTTTAATTTATCTTCTTCTGTTTTACTGAAAACCTTTTTTTTTGACATATAATATATATCTATATTTTATATAATGTTGTTGTTGAAAGTAATAATAGTAATATTAATTTTTATCCTACTATCTATGTTTAGGCATAAAGAACCATTTGATTCTGATGATATTAATATTAAATTAACAAGTTTGTATGATGGAGATGTAGTAAAACTTTTTTGGCATCAAGAAGACAACACGAATGAAAACACTAATATAGATGGGTTTAATATTAGTGTAACTAATAAAAATGACGAAACTAAAAATAAATCATATATGGTTAATTATGATGAACAAACCAAATTTTATATAAAGACTATTATAATTGATGAGGATAGTACCATTTTAATTAGTAATTCTTCTGGTAAATCCGAATTAATAGATTTTAAAAAAATTAATCTAGCAAATTATGATAAAAAAAAACATATCGACCATAAAATACAATGCTATCCAGATGGTTCATATGGTACTGTTTTAGATTGTTTAAAGAATTATAAATTTCCAACTACAAAAAAAGCAGGAATTTTTTATGAATTAAAAAAAATTGTTAATTCTATTTTTAGAAAAAATATTATTTTACAATAGTATATGAACCTCTCCTTTTTAGTTATATTAAATATCCTCATACTATATTTTATTTATAGGCAGCAAAAACGAAACAGTATAGAATGCAAACAAACCATGACTTTATTTTTAGTATTTATTCTTGTATTATATGAAATATATATGGATTTAGGTTATAAAAAAAAGAAGTTAATACCTATGTAAAATTATATTATATTAATATAATATGGATTTACTTAAACTTTTAATATTTATATTACTAGTTTTTTTTACTGAATATAATTTTAAATTTACAAATCTATTTGTTACTAAAGAAGGTTTTGAAGATAAATTTTCTTTTAATACTAAAGAGAATTTTTCTACCGAAAAAAAGGAATACTCGCCTGGGTGTTATATCTTTACAAGAAACTGCAATGATAATGAATACTGGAAAGAAAACTCAACGGGTGAATGGTATAATGATGAAGTAGATGGCGTTGCTCCTGTTAATTCTAAATATGAATGTAATAACAAACAAACAAGTGTAAAAGAGATGTGTGGGACGAGAGCTTACGTTAGAAATATGTATGTTCCAAGACCTAATACAACTTTAGATCCTAACGCAACTACACCTGAACCTAAGCCTACTACTACTAAAAAGGAATACTCGCCTGGGTGTTATATCTTTACAAGAAACTGCAATGATAATGAATACTGGAAAGAAAACTCAACAGGTGAATGGTATAATGATGAAGTAGATGGCGTTGCTCCTGTTAATTCTAAATATGAATGTAATAACAAACAAACAAGTGTAAAAGAGATGTGTGGGACGAGAGCTTACGTTAGAAATATGTATGTTCCAAGACCTAATACAGAAGCACCTATTAGTGTTTCTTCTGTTACCAAACAACCTTATACCTATAAAGCAGGAACAGATATATATGAATTAAAATGGAACACCGGTGCAAAAATGACTGAAATGTATCCAGCCGCAAAACTATTAACAAAAGATTGTACAAAATATTTCGAACTTAAGATTAGTAGTGTCCTATTAGACGATCTATATTTATCACCACCACAGTTTGAGATTGATAATATCGATGTAACCGATGGTTGGTTTGGTGGTAATTTTAGAATTGTAGCTAAACTATATGGTAAACTTGATAAAAAGGTATTAGATGAATATTATGATTATATAATTTTAAGAACTCTAGAAAAGGTAGTAGAAGAGTATAATCCAAATTCTACGTCCGTATCGTCTAACAATGGGGGTTCAACTACTACTATACCTAAAACAACTGCAAAAATTTATAATCCAGAAGAGTTAAGTATTGTTAATGATGTCAGTTCTAATGGGGAACGACAGTTTCGTTTAAAAGTTTCTAAAAATGGGGTAGAAAATAAAATGGAATATGCTGACCAGGTTCTAACTCCCGAAACAATTACTACATATGTAAATGAAGAAAATATAAATTTGAATATAGATCCAGAATTAAAGAAATGGATTATGAAAAAACTAAAGGAAAATCCTAATATACTACCAATAACTAGAAATAATAATGTAGAAGAATCTAAAACAGTGAAGTTTAAATGTTCATCCTAAATTAATTTCTATTAGTATTTTAATGAATAATTTTATAATAATAATTCCTATTTTGGTAATACTATTTTTTTTATTAGTTGTTAAGCGTGTAGAAAATTTTGAATCAACTGAACCAGTTAGCACAACTAATATTGCAAAATTACACAATGATATAGCAATGTCTATTGGTTCAAATAATAATACTAGCGAACCAGGAGTTACCAGTTCCGGTGGATCTTCAAATGGTAATTCAAATATTAAAAATACTCAACTTGAAAGAGTGGCAAGAGAAATAGCAAGAGAATACTGTCCTTGTGATAAAGATTTTGATATAGATGATTATGTCCCAAAAACATCCCTCAAGGATAATTGTCCTAAGGTCCCAAATCTTGATGACTACATTCATAAATCAGCTCAGCAACCCCAGCAGAAATGTCCGGCATGTATATGCCCAACAATTGACCTAAAAACCCCAGATCTAACTGAATCGCAGTGTAAAAATTTATTTAAGAAATGTAAAGATAATGAATCATTTTTACAATCTCTCGATGACCACATTGTAGATAACTTTAATAAACCTATCTGCCCTAAGGCCCCTGAGTGTCCTAATGAGGAAAAAATTAGAGAGAATCTTATGTCTAAACTTAAATGTCCACCACCAGCACCTTGCCCGGTCTATAAAGATGTTCTTCCTCTAATAATGAATCTATTAGAAAATAACACAGATGAAAATACGGTTACCTTAAATAGAGTCAGAGAACTTCTTAAGGATAAAACCAAAAAGGCCCAATCTACTACACTTGCTCCTACCACTACACTTGGTCCATCTACTACACTTGGTCCTTCTACTACACTTGGTCCATCTACTACACTTGGTCCGGTTACTACACTTGCCCCGGTTACTACACTTACCCCTGTTACTACACTTGCCCCGGTTACTACACTTGCCCCGGTTACTACTAGATCTCCTGCTACTACACTTGCCCCGGTTACTACTAGATCTCAAGTTACCTATAGACCAGAAACGACTACAACAAAAATGGGTATGAATAACCATAATCATTATAAGAATAATAATGTTACTGTTGACCCTTCTAATATTAATAGTTTGTTAGAAGACCAGAGAGCAGAAAATATGAATTATAATGGAGAATCAGAGGATGATTCAAATGGAAATGATTTTTTCCCGGCAAGTAACTCTGAAAAATGTAAATCACTACCTCTCCGAATATAAATTATTATAGTTATATATAATGTTATATCCATTTCTTCTATTATTATTTTTAGTAATTATAGTGTGTGTAAGTTGTTATAAACCAGAACCATTTATTCCAGGAAAATCATTTGCAAGATATTATAAACCACAAACGTGTAATACCCATGATGACTGTTTTAGAGGTAGTGTATGGAGATCTGAAATATATCAGGATGTTTGTCAGCCACCTGGAAAGTTAAATCGGACTAAAAAACCTCTTATAACAGATTGTATTAAACGTTTGTAAATGAATCATACTCGTTTGATAATTTTTTTTTTCTAAATGGAGAATTGGGGTTCCAGTAACACCAATACAACCAGTTATATATTTTATAGATATAATTATAATAAACTATACTTTCAGACCTAATTATATGTACTTGTTTTTTAAAATCATTAAGAAACAGATATGATATGTCAACCTGACTTAGTAATGTTTTATCCCATAATAATGAATTATTTATAGATAATTTTTTTTTATTATTAAGAACCGAATTTAAACTTTTATATCGGTCAGAATTATCAAATTCCTCTTCTAAATAATGTGTTTTATTAGAACCTGACAAAACATATAATGTATTTGTTTTAAAATTCTGATATGTTTCTGGTAATAAATATTTCCTAACAAAATATTCGCTAATATAACTATTATAATTAATATTATTATCATTCAAATAATGGTATAAACACATTTCAAATGAATAATAAATAGAGAAATCACAGGTGTCTTCACTAAAGGTATGATTATTTGTATCACATATATGATTCTTAAATTTTTCGGTATTAATGTCTTTAATTAAATTATAAACTTCATGTTCAGGTATTTCCTTTCCAATATTATGCATAATAATTTTAATAAATAGGTTATTTAGAATAAGATTCGTATTTAGATGTTGATTATTTAATATCGTTATATATAGTTTTTTAAGTAATTCTATATTTATAAATTTACTTTTATAAATATGACAACAGACAACTTCTAACGAAAAAACCTCAATTAAATTATAAACATACTCATTAAACATCTTATTTATATCATTTTTTATAATACTTTTTAAAGTTATAGACATGTAATATTTCTATTTATAAAGTATTTAAATCGTTTATTTATGTCTCTTATAAATAATCCTAGAGAAACTTTAATTTTAGCCAAAGATAATCTTTTAAATAGTAGTTTAGAGTTATTTACAGAACACCAAAACGTTATAACAAAAGGTGTTTTATTTATTGGTGGGTTTACATTAACTTCTATACTAACAGGTGATTCTTCTATATTTTATTATTACTACTGGTTTTTGTTAGGGGTTCTATCAACTATAGGGTTCGGGGTTGGATTGCCTACAGGTACATTATTTCTTATCCCGACTATAATTAATAATTATAATACAACAACTATAACTGAAACAATTAGTTCTGATGTTTTCTGGAAATCACTTCCGATAGTGTTGAGTTGGGGAATAGGAACAGCTATAGGTGAATTGCCACCCTATTTTCTGGCAAGATATAACCAGAAGGAATATCAAGAATATGTAAAAGATTATTCGAAATATATAGGTTATCTAAAAAAAAATAGTTTCGTATTTATAGCAATTGGATCATCCTGGCCGAATGTCACATTTGATTTTGTTGGAATGTTATGTGGACTAAATGATATATCTGTTTTTAATTTTATAATTCCTACTATAATAGGTAAAGCTTTCATAAAGGCTCCGTTCCAGTTATTATGTGTAATTTATTTCTATTCTGAACTATCGAATAATAAGATGATAATTACGCCACCATCCTACTTTGCATATATACTAAATATAATATTTAGTTGTATTATCGTGTTATTTATAAAAAAAACGATTGAAACCCTAGCAGATAATGAATTAAAATCAAAATTGATTTCTGAAAATAAATAAATTAATAGTAACAACATGAAATACCTTGTTATCCTCGAATCTGGGACTAAAATTGATAAATTTAAAAAGATTCTAGGTAAAACAGACTATGTATTTTGTGCTAGTTTTGGTCATATCAGAGATTTAGAACAAAAAAAAATGTCTATTGATATAGAAAACAAATTCAAACCAACTTATAAAACAATACCTGGTAAAAATACTGTTATTAGTAATATTAAAAAATTGTATAAAGATTGTGACCGTGTCCTATTAGCTTGTGATAATGATAGAGAAGGAGAAAGTATTTCTTGGCATCTTTCCGAAGTTCTAAAACTAAAACAAAATGAACGTAAGAGACTTATTTTCAATGAAATTACAAAAACAGCCGTGATTGAAGCAGTAAAACACCCAAAGGATATTAATATGAATATGGTTTATGCACAGCAAGCAAGACGGTTGCTTGACAGAATTATTGGATTTACAATATCTCCTATTCTATGGAAACATATACAAAATTCATATAGCAAGGAAAAAACACTATCAGCGGGTAGGGTCCAGAGTGTGGTTCTGAATTTGATTATAGAAAGAGAAGATGATATTAGTAAATTTAAAAGTGCTAATAGTTATAAGGTAAACAGTATATTTATTAGTTTAGGTAATAATATAACTTGTGATTTGAATAAAGAAATCAAAAACAAAAAAGAAACAACTAACTTTTTAGAACAATGTACTGATACTACTTTTAAGGTGGATGATATTAAAAAAAATAAATTAGTAAAAAAACCATCCCCTCCTTTTATTACATCTAGTCTACAACAAGAATCAAGTAATAGGTTTAGGATGTCCCCAAAAAGCACTATGTCTGTTGCACAAAAATTATATGAAAAGGGTCATATCACATACCATAGGACAGATTCTGTAATTCTTTCTGAAGAAGCTAAAAAAAATATTAAGCAATATATTATTGAAAATTTTGGAGATAAATACTATAATAATAATACCTTTAAAAATAAAGATAGTAATTGTCAGGAAGCACACGAAGCAATCCGTCCAAGTAATATTAGTTGCACTCCAGAAGATCTAGAACCGAATGAAGAGAAGTTGTATAATCTTATTAAAGAAAGGACACTTTCATGTATGATGGCTGATTCAAAATCGGAAATCACCTCTTCCTTTATTAAAAGTGAAGATATAGAAAAATACTTCTTTATCTATAAAACAGAAAAGGTTCTTTTTGATGGATTTATGAAACTACAAAAGAAAAAGGAGGTTCCTAAATCTAACACACTTACTAATGGCGAAGAGATTGATTTTAAAAATATTAAAGCAACTGAAAAATACACAAAACCTAAACTCAGATATACCGAAGCAGGACTTATCAAAAAACTAGAAGAACTGGGTATAGGACGACCTAGTACGTATGCGTCTATGACTAATATTGTTCAGGAACGTAATTATGTAGAGAAAAAGGATATAGAAGGTTGTGATGTAGAACTAGATGTTATAGAAATTAATAATAATGATAAAGAATTGTATCCAAGTAAACTAAAAACAAAAAGCGGTGTAGAAAAGCAAAAACTGGTTCCTACTAATATTGGCGGTATTGTTAATACCTTCATGGTTAGTAATTTTAAATACCTTATATCGCCTGATTATACCTCTATTATTGAACAAAAGTTGGACGAAATTAATCTTGGTAAACTAAACTGGTATGACTTTTTGAAGAATATCTATGGTGACCTAAAATCAAATAGTTCTATACTTATTGATACGACAAGTCTAGAAAAAGACAAATATAAAAGAGTTCTTGGAAAACATCCAGAAACAAAGGGAGAAATTGTTTGTTATATTGGAACATATGGACCAGTTGTCAGGCACACCAATAAATCTAAACATAATTATTCACCTATTGCAAATATTAATATAGAAGATATAACACTAGAAGAAGCTATTAATTTACTTAAATATCCAAAAAAACTTGGTAAGTATAAAAACAAAGAGGTTGTTATTAAAAAGGGTAAGAATGGAATATATCTAAATTATGACAAAAAAAACTTTTCAATCCAGGAAGAATGTAGTTTGAAAGATGCAACAACGATTATAACTTCGCAAAAGAATAATCTTATCAAAACAATTAATAAAGATATTATCATTAAAAATGGACAGTATGGTCCATATATTCATTATAAAGCAAAACATTTTATAAGTATTAAAACAGACCCCGAAAAATTATCAGAAGAAGATTGTCTATTACTCATCAAAAAAAAATTCAAAAATTAATTGGCATTAAAGGCAACCGGTTCGCTTGATTCATTAAAATCAGCTGGATTAAAAATAGCACCATTACACCATTCCTGGTTGTTAATAGTTAGGTCTTTAATTATCATTTTGCGACTAGTTCTTTCGTTAAATAGACCACTTTTAGCGCTATCTGTAAAAATTTTATCTAGGTTAGAAGAATCATCGTGTTCTATAAGTTTATTGTGGATATTGAATGTTTTATGTTTGTCCGCCTTTTTATTGATATTTAGGAGGAATGCTTCGTCATTCATATAACCCATATTTTGTTGGTCATAGTGATCATTAAATGTATCCTTATTTTCTAATAGTTTTTCAGATGAAAGAGGGTATCTATCATCATGTCTATCATATTTTTTAGGATTAGTACTTTCCCTAACACGAGGTCTTGGGGGAAGGATATTATTTTTTATTTTATTATCAATCGGTTTAAATCGCCTATAAATAGTATTATTTTCTGCACATTCTTTATTATAATTATTATAAACAACCGGATTAAAATCACACGGTAGAACACGAGTAAATTGATTACTAATATTTGGTTTCTGCTTTAAAATCTGTTGGTATAAAGACATTTACTATTATAATATATTTTATTTATTAAATAAAATTGATTAAAATAATAATTACATATAATAACATAACTTTACACTAAACAATGTCAACCGAAACAGAAAAGAAAAACCCGTACAATTTCAACAATAAACTTATTACAAAAGAATTCGTAGAAGACATACTACAACAATATGAAATCTATGAAATCATAAATCTTAAAATTTACCAGCAAGCATTTACCCACAAATCCTATTCTATTACAAAAAATAATCTAGAAGATATTATTGATAAACCAGAAGGAGGGTTAGAACTAATGGATGGCGACCTTGAACGCATCGAATTTCTAGGCGATTCTGTTCTTGGACTAGTTATTGCTAAATATCTATTCGAAAGATACCCCAAACAGAATGAAGGGTTCCTTACTAAACTTAAAACAAAGTTGGTAAATGGGGAAGCTCTTGCCTACTTTTCTAAAGAACTAGGATTCAGTGAATATATTCTTATGTCCAGACATATTGAAGACAAATGTAATGGTAGGAGTTCTACCAATATTCTAGAAGATGTTTTTGAGGCCTTTATTGGTGCTCTATTTCTGGATTTCAATAATATTGAAGTTGAAGATAGTAATAAGGTATATACTGACTTCTATTCAGGAGTTGGATTTCAGATCTGTGAACGATTTATTATTAATCTAATCGAGGAAAAGGTCAATTTTGAAGACCTTATTAATAATGATACGAACTACAAAGACCAACTGAACAAATACTATCACGCAACTCATCATATGTCGGTAACCTATAAACATATTTCGTGTGAAGTCGTCGACAACCATAAGAGTTTTATGGTGAATGTTATTGGATTTCAGGATGAAATACTTTCTAGTGGTGAAGGCAAAACAAAAAAGAAGGCAGAGCAGAATGCATCTAAAAATGCCCTGGTTAATCTAAAACTTATCTAGATGTTATTAAATTATTAATTGTAATTGCTATTCCAGGCAGAATTGCCGCGATATCCAGTATATCCTGTATACCCTTTATTATTATTGCTAAAAATGTACTCGTCACCATATAATTCTCGTGTTTTCCATGCCATTTCTCCATTATAATTATAATCATCGTTTGTATTATTATTAACTAGACTTTGCTTTTTTATTCGTTTAGTATACTTTCTAGGTTTCTTTTTAACTACCTTATTGATGACCTTTTTAATTTTTTTTTTTGATTTCTTTTCTATTTTCTTCTTTACAACATTCCTTATAGGTTTCTTGTGAGGGGTTCTTTTAGGTGTTGGTAGTGAACGCGAAGGAGGGGTTCGTTTAGGAGGAGGAGGATAAGATGGTGGAGAGGGAGGTGTATTCCTTGCCTTTTTCTGGGCTAATCGTCTTCTTTGCTGGTCTCGTTCTAAATAATATTGTTGTTTAGGTGTTAGAGGCGGAAAATCGTTCTTAGTTTTACGAGTTTTTTTCGTGTGTTTCATATATTATTCTACTATATATTTTTTGTTATAAAAAATTGATTATTATATTATGAAGATATATTAGTATGCCACGATTTTACAAAGATACCTACCAGAACCGAAAACTTGACCGTGTTGGAAAAGAAATCATGTCTAAAAAAACGTTGAAACTAAAGAAGGTTGTACCTAAGGATGAAGAAAAGAAATGCATTCAGAAATGTTCTGAACTTTCCAAAAAAAAGAAACTCGTTATTAAACCTAAAAAAAAGAAACTCATCATTAAACCTAAAAAAAACGAATTTGTAATGCCTGATAGACCAGAAAGAACAGACGAGGAAGAAAAACTACTTACTACATATGAAGACCAAATGTTAAAGGAACTACCGATGCGTAAATTAACGGACATGGAATATGAAGCAGAGACTAGACGATTAGAGGCGAAATACCTTAAGGTTATTCGTGGGAAATAAATAAATAAATTAATAAATTGAATATAAATTTATATCTATTTTTTATTACAAATAACATGTCTTGTCGTATCCCATCAATGAATATGTCTGAATGTATTTCATGGGCAACAACAAAACCACCAAAAATTGTTAAATTAGTTGGTAAAACTATTCGTTCACAAACAAAAGAGAAGGAATTAAGTGAACGAAAATGGGGTAATAGTATGATTGGTCAAGTAAATAATGGTCAATGGACTACAAGATTAGGAGAAGAATTAGTTTATACTATTCTTAAACAAAGAGGTGAGAATCCTATAAAGGTTACAAAAAAAAATGGATTTCAGCCAGATTGGGAAACAGATAATTACATTTACGAAGTTAAAACTTCAAACTGGTGGGTAAGTGGTACAGCGGGAGAGAAGGTTTTAGGAACATGGATTAAATATCAACATGTTCCTAAATTGTATGGAAAACCCCTAAGAATTGTTTGTATTGCAAATCAAGAATATGAGCTAGAATATGGAAAAATAAAATATTTCGGCGATAATGTTACTCCAGAAACAACACAAGTTCTTGATTTAGCAAAATCTTGGGATATTACTTATGTAAGATTTAGTGATATGGTTAATACCTTTAACAATTAAAAATCAAAACTTCCGTTGTTTTAGACCCTGGATTTTTAGAATTAATAGCCCTTCTTGCTTCGATATCGAGTATTTCATAGTCTTTAAAACTCTTAGTAACCATATCAACCTTGGCATTACTCATCATAAATAGTATTCCAGTATCATCTAAATTTTTTGTTTTTTCAAATAGGTCTTTATGATTTTCTTCAGTAAATCCATCAGCAACATAACCTACAAATGATGTATTATTCTCTGGTGCATAAGGAGGGTCCAAATATACGAAATCACCTTCAATAGGTGATTGGATTGATTCGACAAATCCTTTATTGGTAAATTCTACATCCTTAATAAGTTCGCTAACAGTATAAAGGGTTTCCTTTGTAATTACAGTAGGCGTCTTCTTATAATTACCATAGGGGATATTAAATCCATTCGGTCCTTCACGATACATTCCTCTGAAACAAATTTTATTAAGAATTAGAAATAAGGCAGAAACTTCAATTGCTCTATCCTCGCTATCTTTAATATTATTAAACAAGGACCTTAACCAATAATAATAACTTTCTTTGCTTTTAATAGCTTCTTCATAAATATCTGTATTTCTTTCTTCCTTTATACATTTATTTGTTTCGATACTACCATAAACATCCATATAATTTTGTATAAAATCATATACTTCATCTTTATTGGATTGTATGTGTTTATATAAATTTATAAGATATGGATTAATATCATATGCATAAATTTTATCTCTAATTGTAATTTTATTCTGTTTTTGTCGCGATAACATAGCAAGCAATACACTACCACCACCAAGAAACAACTCATGATAATTTTCCATTTCAGTTGGAATTTTAGATACAATTTTATCAATCATTTGTGTTTTCCCACCAACCCATTTCAAAAAAGGTTTCTGTAATTGATTCATGATGTATGTTATTATTATAATTTATATTATAAATCAATTTTGTATTTAAATAAAAGGGGAGGATTTATTTATAAAATTGTAGATAGAGTGCACTAACAGACATTATACCATAAAAAAGAGGAATCATATCAATTACAGTATTATTCGGGTCTTCGCCTAGAGATATTTTTTTATTAATGTAAATATATTGAAATATATTTACTATTATCATAATTAGTCCAAACATAGCAATCCATTTATGTTTGAATGTTCCTGCAATACTAGCAATACCTAATCCGGTTCTCATATATGCGAGGTATGTTCGTTGATTAGCGAGTTTTGTACTAAATTCAGGAGAAATCATATACTATTTAAGAATATTTAAAAATAATTAAGTTGGTGGTTTTAAATAATTAAAAAAAGTTGTAGACATCCACATACTAATTGTAATCCACATATTTTTTATAATTGTTCTAGAATTTATTTGTACCCAATCTATACCCTGGCATTGTGGAGATATAACCATAAAAGGTGATTTCAAAAACCCAATAATATTTTTTGGAGTACAAAAATAAATATAGGCATGAGAACTAGCATAATGAACCATTATCCAAAAAAAATATAACTTACTATAAGACCAACCAATTGAAAACAACAACTTGGCGGCCTGTATAAAAGATGATTCAGCCAACATTAATAAATTTTATAATTAAACTTTAAATAAATTGATAGATAAACATAATAATAGCTATACCTGTTACAATATAAACAGCTTTACTGCTATTATATAGTTTTCTAAACACCTGTCTATTTTGTAGAGAGCATTCCAGTTCTTTGAGTTCATCCATTGTTAGAAAACTACCCATGTTGATTGTATTTATTTGTAAATAAATATAATTATTCAATTTTTTATAAAAAAAAATAATAATATTATTATATATGTCTTTAAAAGTTAAACTTGAAAATAAAGATGGAATTATAGAAAAAAAAAAGGGTTTAGATGTAAACAAAGGTGTATGTGTCTTTCCTTTTGTCCATAAAGATGTAGAATATAATGAATGTTTTAAAGGAGCTAAGGGGAACTGGTGTGCAACTGAAGTAAATCCTAAAACAAACAAAATTCGCAAATGGGCATATTGTGATCCAGACCCCAAAAATAACAGCTACTCTAATTATCTTAATAAACTTATAGAAGATAAATTTGAAGAACATAAAAAATCAAAAGAAACCAAACCTAAAAAAAAACTAATACTTAAAACTAAAAAAAAATCAGCAGCAAAGAAAGTGATTCCATCTAAAAAGGCAGCGGTCAAGAAGGATTCTCCTAAAAAGGCGACACCACCGGTTGTTAAAAAAACAAAAAAACTTAAGTTATTAATTAAATTTGACCCACTAAAAGTAAATCCAGATTGGTTGGTAAGTGTTCCTAAAATAACTAACCCAACTAAGTATGTTTTAAATAATAAAAAATCTTTTATTAATTGGTTTGATTCAACTTATGGTGACTACAGAGTTAAAAAGGATAGTCAATTTGTAAAAAGTGCTAAATTCGATTATTTTAATCACCAAAAAATAATTAGAGACTATATTAACCATAATTCACCTTTCAGAGGACTTCTCTTATATCATGGATTAGGTGTTGGTAAAACCTGTGGTTCTATTGCAATCGCCGAAGGATTTAGAACACATAAAAAGGTTGTTGTTCTTCTTAATAAATCTTTGAGTCAGAATTTTAGGGATAACCTTAAATTTTGTGGATTTGATTATTTCAGGACAAATCAGCATTGGTTCTTCCATAAATTTGAAAAGAAGAATGATAATATGAAACAATATGCGAAAAAATTGGATATTACAATTAAAAAGGATTTAAAGGGTGCTTGGTTTATAGACTTTAAAAAGGAACCGAACTATGGTAGTTTAACAAATGATGAGAAAGTCCAAGTAGATAGACAAATAGAAGACATGATAGATAAAAGATACACATTTGTAAATATGGATGGATTAAACGAAAAAAAATTAGAAAGTATGGAAACTAAACGAGCTTTTGATGACTGTGTGTTAGTTGTTGATGAAGTCCATAATCTTACCAATGCTATGTCTAAAGGTAGTCCTGGTAAGAGGGCAACTTATCTTGAAAGAATAATTATGGATGCTAAAAATGTGAATCTGGTATTCCTTTCAGGTACACCTATGATTAACAATCTGTTTGAAACTGCAAAATTATTTAATCTACTAAGAGGATATATCTATAGTTATGAGATTACAGCTTCGACAGACACTGACTGGGAAATGTTAGAACGAACTCTTTCGACTTCTAAAATAATTGATCAGTATTTTATTGATAAACGAAATAAAAAAATAACACTAACAAGAGTCCCAATTGGGTTTGTAAAGGCAAATGGAGGTATAGTGAAAAAAGACGGGGATAATATTTATACAGATGAAGAATTCAAAGAACACATTAAATCCTTTATTACAACAACAGAGTTTGCTGTTCGAAAATTTACAGCTTTCCCCAATAAAGAAGATGATTTTATGAAAATCTTTTTTGACAATAATAAGAATGAATTTAAAAATCTAGAATTATTTAAATCTAGAATTCTAGGTCTTGTTTCATATTACAGAACACAGGATAAAGGTTTAATTCCAGAAGTAACTAAAAATGAAGTTATAAAGGTTCCTATGAGTGAATACCAGTTTATGAATTATGCCAAAATAAGAAAGGATGAAATAGAGAATGATAAACAGAGAAGTAAAAATAAGAAGAAAAAGAAACCTAAGAAAGGTGGAGAACTCTTTGAAATTAAGTCTAGTTACAGGGCATATTCACGTATGCATTGTTCATTCGTGTTTCCGGAATCTATACCGAGACCTTATCCAACAAATGAAGAGGGGGAGATTATTGCTGAGGTAGAAAAAGATTTTGATGAAATAAAGGATAAAGAAAAAAAGAAAGAAAAATATAAAAGATATGAGGCAGATAAAAATAAGGCACTAAAGGAATTAGATGAAAAAAAAATCGAGTATCTTACGACTGAACCAGATAAATTAGAAAAGTATTCCCCAAAATATAATACTATTTTAGAGTCTATAAAAAAGAATAAAGGTACATCATTTATTTATACCGAATATAAAACACTAGAAGGTATTGCTACTCTTTCTATAGTTCTAAAGGCAAATGGTTATGCACCATTTATAATTAACAAAAATAGTTCCGGGGAATATGTTCAGGAGTATGAGAATCCAGAAGATGTGAATAAACCTAAATTTGCTTTTTGGGGTGGAGGTAAACCAGAGGAGAGTGAAATAATTAGAAAGATCTATAATAACGAGTTTAAAGATTTACCTAAAACATTGAAAGAACAGTTAGAAAAAACTTCTAAAACCAATCTTCGAGGGGAAAGCATCGAACTATTACTTACAACAAAAACCGGAGCCGAAGGTATTGACTTGAAAAATGTTAGACAGGTCCATATTGTTGAACCATACTGGAACCCTGTGCGTATTAATCAGGTTAAAGGTCGAGCGGTTCGTGTTGGATCACACATACAACTCCCTAAAAAGGAAAGAACTGTTGAGATATTTTTATATCTTTCAACTATAACCGATGAAATGAAGAAAACTGATAAGGTTATTCAGATGGATAAGGGTGGTTCCACTTCTGACGAGGTTTTATATGAATTATCTCAAAAAAAATTAGTTGTTATGGAAACACTTCTCCAACTAATTAAAGAAGCTTCTGTTGACTGTAGTTTAAATTACAACGATACTTACAGTCCAGACAAGCCATTTACATGCTTAAGTTATGGAACATCGTTAGATAGTTCTTATTCGTATATTCCAGATGTTACAAAGCAGACGGAAGATAAAGATTTGAAAAGAAAAATATTAAAAACATCATGGAAACCAGAAATTGTTTCACTAAAAATCAAGGGTGTTAAAACGAAATTTGCATTAAGACCAGCCCCAGATGGCGAACCCAAATTAATTTATGATTTTAATGTATTAAAAGAAAGTGGTAGACCAGGCGAACCGATTGGTGAAATTAAAACGAAGGCTGGTAAAAAAATAGTAAAATTTTATAAAAAAACTACATAGGTGGTGGTTTTAACATAAGACGTACAGAACAACGCGCAGTAGATCTTGTCGGATGAAGATACGACCAGGTGTTATGTCCAGTCTCTGGGTCTGTAGTTGGGTCCATAAACGTTCCCATAAGGTCAATTCTTAATTCCTCTATTATTCCTCCTTCTCTAAATGTGCCAATATAACCACTTTTGGGTTTTACGGTATAAGTATCTTGACCTGAACCATACTCAGATATAGTTGCTCCACCTGCTGCTGCTCCCCCATCTGCGAGTTCAGAAACAAATTTATCGAATTCTTGATTACCAAAACCATCGTTAGGTATAACAATTGTTGAAAGATTACCAAGTGACCTGGTATTAGAATATGATTTCAATGATTCGAATTTCCCCCCTTTAATACTAAAAACGAATGATTCAATATCTTCTAGGTCTTTATGAGTTTTATTAGATGTTCTGTCAATAAGACTAAAATGATTTATAGTAAAATATTCTAACATAACTTCTGTTCCTGGGGGATAGTGTATAGAGTCGTGGAATCTTACTACAAAATCACGGATATCAAAATCGTGTGATTCAATAGTAATATTATCTACATTAAATAACGACTCAGATCTAGGATATTCTTCGTCCTTTACAATATCTATAGTAACAAGTGTTTTATGTATGATAGTGTTATCTGTAACTTGATATTGATTTGTAAATTTGTCTGGATTAACCTGACTTTTTAATTCCTTTAGTTCATCTCTTAGCAGTTGAAGTTCAAGGTTATTTGTTTTAGAAGTATCATTTAAAGTATTAAATCCTTTATCTGATACGTCAATATCATTATTGCTATTAGGAAGTACACCTAATGTATTGTCATCATGAGAGACATCAATATCTTGTAAAAGATTTTCATCAGAATTACTATATTCGCCTGTGTTCATTTCTGTTAAGAAATTATCATTATCTTTAGTATTAAATGTTTCTAGTGGTTCCATTATATTAGAACTGTTGTAGTCTTCTAGATAAGATTGTAACTCATTTGATGAGGTTTTTTGTGCAGCTTTAGAACTTTCTGGGATCATTCTATCCATACTTAAATTAGGAGAAAAGGCTTGGTCGAAGGTTTTAGTTTTTTGTATTTTGCCAATAAGAAACGGACAAATTGTTTGTATTGCGACTGTATTTAATTCATTTAAATTAAGACTATTTTTTTTAGATATTTTAAAGATAAGTTTATAAATTACATCTTTATATTGGGTTTTTTTATCTATATTATAGCTAATTTGACTATATATTCTTTCCTGAATTGATTTATATAAACTATCTACGTTGGATTTTAATAAAAACTGTGTATTCATTTAAATTATTATAATAAAAAAAAAGGAAGAAAAAACCTATATTACCTAGGTGGTATAAGATTTAGTCGAATAATGCATTGTGCGTCTACATCCCAAGGATACATATAGGTCCATGTTGAAAATCCATTTTCAGGTGTATCAGTAGTATCTACAAATGTTCCTAATAAATCAATATGTAAACTATCAATAATACCTCCTTCTTTTAATGTTCCTATATAATGGTCTTGTGTAGTAAAATTATAGGTAAATTGGTTTTTTAATGCTGCTGCTTGTGTTGGATTACCAACAGTCTCTGTTTCACCATATATCTTATTTTGAATAATAATTGTTGCATTATCTGTAAAATTATTTTGATTAGAATACTTTTTTATATGTTCAAATTTACCACCTCTTATTCTAACAATAAAATTACTAAAATCTTCACCTTTTATAGCTTCAGTAGTAGTTTTATTAGCTGATGATCTAGGGTATCCCTGAAATTTGTGTATAGTAAATGAATCCAACCAAACTTCTGTATTTGCAGGATAAAATAAACTATCATTAAGTTTTATATTATAATCTCTTATATTAGATATTTTTGTCTGTATATAGGTACCTACCTTTGCATCTGCTGCTCCTATACCCCAACCACTGCCTACTCCGGCTTGTGGGGTATGTCCCGCATGCGGACCAAATATTTCTATAGACCTGTCGTAATTTTCATTTTTTGAAATATCAAGAATAAGTAAAGTTTTTGTTGTTATAGTGTTATCGGATACCTGAAATTTATCAATAAAATTTTCTGATTTTAATTTACTTGTAAGTAATTTTACTTCCTCTTTAAGATTCTGTATCTCTAGATTAATAACACTATTCATACCAGTCATATCATTATCAAGAATAGTATTGTCAAAAGTATCAATAAGATTACTATCTAAATTTTCATTTTTTTCTAAATTCGATAATATGTTTTCGTCGCTATGGTCATATCTTTCAAATCCTTCAAAATCAGTGAAACTTTTTAGGAATTCTTCAGAACCCTTTTCTAATAATGTTTTTCCGTCCTCTAAATTTTCATCTATTTCTCCTAATATATCTTCAATTGGTTCCTCTGGCTGGATTTCTAAACTGTTGTTATTTAAACTGTTGTTACTTTCAAAATTCTCAATCGTATTTAAATTGGAAGCAAAGTCATTATATTCTTCATTCTCTATAGTTTCGTTCATAACAGGGAGATGCATGTCAAGAGTGTTAGTTGGAACAGATATATTGGGTGTAGGTGTGTTCTGGATTTTACTTACCAGAAAGGGACTAATTGTTTCTATTGCCATATTATTTAAATCTTCTACACACAAATCCTTTTTTGAAATTTTGATAAGAAGTTTATTAACAATTCCTTTGTATTTATCACCTTTAGTATCGATATCATAATTAATCTGACTGTAAATACGTTCTTTTATAGAATTATATAATTCATCTATATTAGATTCTAGTAAAAAATTTATACTATTCATTTAAAATATTAAAATAAAAAAAAAGAAAATAAAGAACCTATACTAAAAAATATTTTTTACGATAACTTAACATTGTATCATCATCTATTATTTTCTTACAGAATCTGGAGAATGTAGTTTTGGTTGTAAGCATTTTAATTATAAAGTTTATACAATACATACCACATTCAGAAAATTTATACTGATGTCTTATATTATTTATATGTTTTTTCATATTTATACCTAATTGTTTATATTGGTGTTGGAGTTTATCCATTAATTCAACAATTTCGTTTTCAGGGGGATATCCATAAGAATCAAAATAGAATATACCCTTCCTATCTGTATCTACAAAAAGCGCGGTCCAATGTGATCCTGGTTCATCATGTTTATCGAGATTAAAAATAATACCTATTTTGGTTTTATTTTTATCAAGAGTTCTTATCTCTATACTACACAAATCATCAACCATACACATACCTTTTTTGTTTTTTAAATCAAAATCGATTGGTACTGGTCCTATAAATGTAAAATCATCTCTGTCATTTTCATACTGTTTCATAACATTAATAATATTATTAGAATCAAGCCATTCCCTTGGATTCTTTTTCCATTTTGCAGGCATATCTGGTCTAAAAATACCAGGAATATTTAGTAATTGTTTATTCCAACACCATTCTGTATTACAGGTTTTTCCTAATTTATTATTAAGTTGTTGCCAGACCACCTTTTTTTTTTTTGAGTTTAAATTAATTTTTTTTTTGTTATGTTTATTCCATTTTTTAGTCATCTGTAAAAGTTGTTTTCTTGAATAACAAGTATTGATTTTTTTGTTAGTTTTTGTTTTTGGACTACAAAATTTCTTTCCCTTTAAGGTTTTTCTCATATAATAAGAATAGAAAACTTTATTGTTTATATGGGATTTGGAGGTAGGGGCATTCGTGATCTTTTCTTTGCTCTTGTTGTCTTTCTTCTTTTTCCATTATTACTATTATTATTATTATTATTATTACGATTGTTGCGGTTACTATTAAATGTATTATATTTACCCTTTTTTGTCCTTGTAATACGTGCCAATAAATTTCACAACCCCCTTCATTATAATATATATAAATATATTTAAAATTAGCAGTATAATAATTAATAATGACTAATTTCAGAAAAGTTTGCGTTTTTAATCAGAGTTTTGGCCTCCCCCATACTGATACACTAGAACCAGATGTTCTAAAAGAAAATAAAAATTTGTCCAAATTGCGGGTTGATTTGTGTGTGGAAGAGGCAGAAGAATTGACTGAAGCCATTACAACTAGCGATTTTACAGAAGTGATTGATGCACTTACAGATGAACTATATGTTGCTTATGGTGCTGGTTCATCTTTTGGTATTGATTTGGATAATCTGTTCCGTTATAAAGTATTTAACAATATATGGAAAGAAACGCACCCAGAAAAGGGTGATTTGGATATTGAAAGTTTTGAAGAAACTGTTCTAAGATGCCCTTCTGTAGAGACAGATATGTTGACCCTTTCTAATTACAAACTTCTTAAAAATATTCTAGAAAATACAGATTCATTTTTTACAAAAAAACGAGTAGATACGATTAATAGTGATGATATTTTTAGTGATAAAATTAAAACAGAGGAGTATGATAATATTCAAATTATGTTTAATGAACTTCATATGAATCTAAAACAATCGGTGAGTCATCTAGTAAAGAATAAGGAAAGCATGAATTTTACTGGTGTTATGGGTGATCTGGTGGATATTCTTCATGATACCTATAAGCTTGGTATTTTCCTAGGTATTGATTTGGATGTTTCTTTTGATATTGTTCATAAGTCGAATATGTCTAAACTATGCATTAACGAACAGGAGGCAGAAGATACAGTAAATAATTATAAGTTGAATGATAAAAGGTATAATAGTCCAGAATATAGGAAATCAGATAATAACAAGTACTGGGTTGTGTTTAATCGTGATACAGGAAAGATCCTAAAATCAATTAATTATACTCCAGCTAACTTTAGTGAACTATTTTAATATAAAGAGTTTATGATTATATTTTCTATGAATAGTGATAATAGTGAATTATATAATAGTGACGAATATATTTCTGATGATGAATCTACAGTAAATTTAGAAGCCCAGATATTAAATAATAGATATATTTGTTTGATGTTTCTTTCTAATGGTTCTTTTTCTTCAGTATGGGTTGTGTATGATATTTTGGATTTTAATCTAAAGTCTGCAAAAATATTTTATAAAAGTCCGGATGAATTTAATAATGAAAAACAGATATTCGAGAAATTAGATACAGGTAATAAAAATATAGTTGAATGTATTGATATATTTGAGGAGGATGGATTGATGGTAATTGTAACCGAACTTTTGGGAATAAGTCTACTAGATATTATAACTGATATGAATAGTAATAAGTATACTTTATTTACACCGAACATTAAATATATATTTTATCAGATACTGAATGGTATGAATGAACTACATTCTACGGGAGTGATACATGCAGATATAAAACCAGATAATATTCTTTTGAATATTTTTCCAAATAATATAAAAAGAATGAGTGATTTAATTTCTAAACTAAACATTTTTGATGTCTATAATCAGATACAATCACAGTTAATACCAGAAGATTTTGAATTATTTAATAGAAATAAAAAAAAAATGGTTAAACGAAAAATAAAACAAAAAACCTATAAACTTATTAGAGATTATTTGTTTAAAAAAATAGATTTTAGTAATATCCAGAAATTAGAGAGAAATTATGATGTTGATAGAATTTTAGAACATAATTTTATTCTAAAGATAATAGATTTTAGTAATTCGGAATTAGAAGATCATATTACTCAGAATGAATTATATATTAGGTGTTATAGACCTCTGGAAAATATAATAAATATAGATTATAATAAGAAATCAGAGGTATGGGCTATTGGGTGTTTATTTTATGAATTGATAACCGGAATGTCTTTATTCCAGATAAAAAGATATAAAACAGAGACAGAAACAAATAAGAATCACATTTATAATATATTAGAAACCTTTAAAAATCATAGTTATAAAGATATTATAGAGGGAAGTGATTTCTATGATATATTTTTTATAAATGATGAATTAAAAAACAAACCAAGATATGATGTATTAGATTTTAAACAAAAATTAATTCATAATTCGAATATAGAATTTGATATTGATGAAATGTATCAGTTTTTGTCATGTTTCTTTATTTATAATATCAACCTAAGACCTGATTGTAGAATCTTATTAAATCATACATTTTTTAATAGGTAAGGTTAATTTTATAAAATAAAAGATTATAAAAATTATATGGATTCTCAACAAAATGTACCAGGAGCAAAAACCCTAACTCAAGCGGCTAGATTATCAATAACAATTTCTAAGCCTATGTGTTTTTATTTTTATCAGGATTCTTGTAATGATAATATTAAAATCTGTGCGAATGATACAGATAAAATCATTTTCAAATCTATGGACGAACATACATCTTCTATAAGTAATATTTATAAGGTAGATACAGAATATTTGATAGTAACTGAAAATACAATTTATATTATTTCGGCTAAGACTAAGGTTGCAAAAATGCCGGAAGAACTATCATATAATTAATAACTTAAACCTAATTTTTATTATATTTATAAATGGAATCTTTCAATCTATCTTTAGAAAATCTACAGAAAGAATACCTTAAGAAACAATTTTTAAAAAATTTATATATTTATTATCTAAATAAAGGATATTATAATATTATCTATACACATCTTAATATTATATTTTCTGGATTATTTCTAATTTTTTATACAATTTTTTTATACAACTGTATAAAATGGAATAAAATAGTATATATTAAAACCCCGACTAATTTGAATGATATAATAGACCTAACTAACTTTTTTAGTTTTAATTTTTCTATCTCTATATTTTTTATAACATTTGTTGTTATATTGATATTTAGAGTAGTAAATCTTATAAACGATATATCATTATTTATATCGATTAAAGAATTCTATAATGACGAATTAGAAATAGAAGACAATGAATTAGGTATTATTAAGTGGAATACTGTTATTAATAAATTTAAAGATAAATATAATGATGATGATATAACTATTTACTATATTAATAATAAAATTACAAGTATAGATAATTATTTCATTAGTTTAGTAGATAAGAATATAATTAAGACTAAAAATATCAGTAAATTGTTTGAATGGAATATAAAATATTGTTTTATTAATTCACTTTATTCAAAAAATAAACTAGACACAAAGTTTATACATAAAACTGATGATTTTTATAAAGAAATAGAAAAAAAGATTCTTAGTGTTATAGTTGTAAATTTTTTGTTTATGCCATTCATTATAAATTATATGATGTTGTACAATATATTTAATTATGGGGAAAAATTATATACAAATCCATCCTATTTGTTTAATAGAAGTTGGACTAGACTAGCAAAATGGAAATTTAGGAATTATAATGAATTGGATCATGAATTTAATGAACGATTAGTAAAATCTGATAGAATTTGCAATGAATATTCTAACTTATTTAATAATAAAATATTAGAAACTATAAGCAGTTTTCTTTTATTTATCCTAAGTTCTATTTTCGTAACATTCATATTATTTAGTGTAATCAATGAAAAATTGTTAATAAATCTGTATGTTATTGAAAACAAACAAATGTTCTGGTTTATGGGTATAATAGGTTCTTTTATAGCTATTTTGCGTACAACAGTTAATAAAAATATCGATTGTTACCCAAATGAAAAGATGAAAGAACTAAAACAAAATATTAATTCTATACCAGATACATGGTTAGAAGTAAAAAATTCTGAATTTTTTAAATATAATAAGAATAAATTAATTATTATTGTGTATGATTTTTTTTACACGATAAATGCACCATTTGATTTGTTCTATTTATATCTTGATAGAAACCGAATCTTTGATTTTTTGAATAATATAACAATAAATTCGGCCCAATACGGTCATATAAATAAATATTCATTATTTGATAATAATTTTATTATTAATGATGATAAAAAAAAATCTGATTCATTAGAAACATTTAGAAATAATAATACTTAACCTATAATAGGTATTATCAATTCTCCAGATGATTGTATAAACATTTTAACAATAAGAGAATCTGAAATACGTTCTAGATAAATAAAGGAACCGGGTAATATATTTATATCACTTCTATTTGAATTCATTAATCTTATTTTATTGTATACATTTTTAACAATAGTTTTTTTACTAATTTGATTGTTATTGTTACCAGTTAAGAAACATTCAAAGGCGACATCTGTAAATCTAAGACCTGTATTCAATATATCAATTTGGAAAAAGTTTTTGGATATAATAGTATTATTATTAAATACGAACAAACTCTTATGGTTGTAACCTTCTAAATCAACTGAAATCATATTTTTAGATAAATTGTTATTTTGTTTGTTTTTATTGAACCTAACAATACTATTATTTTTTACTGGGAGTATATCCCCTTTATTTATATCTATTATATCATTACCTTTTTCTCCTAACTCGCCAAAAACACTATTAGCTTGTAATTTAGTTGGGATAAAATTCTGATTTGCAATACCTTCTAGTGAAATCGCTAATTTTAGGGCAATGTTAGGTTCTGTTAAAATATCCTTTGTATTAGAGATTTTACCTGTTCCAAATTTACCAAAATTCTGATTCCACTGTGGATTTAGACCGAGTATAGTAGTGCTAATACCATTATTATACCATACCTTAGAAGCAAACATACCATCTGTTCCATTCATACTATTAGATGATTTAAGATCATTAAAAATGGTAGGTGTCATATTATCTGGTAATTTTTCTCCCCAGTTGTTAATTGCCTTTAATTTATTATTTGAATCTACAAAAACGTTAAAGAAATTTATCATAACATAAATTAATGTTACAGTTGAATCAGTCTGTGGTGTATCAAATTCTAATTTAAGAGAACGTTTTTTATTATTATTGTTATTTAGATATCCATTAATTTTTGTTTCTGAATCTGTTTTATGTTTATTATTTGAAAAATCTATAAGATATATATGTTTTTTGGGAACTTGACCATGACTAGTAAGAGTTACAACTCTTCTATAGTATATAGCATCTAATTTTGGATTAGATGTAACCCATTGCTTGTCGTCATTATCTACATGAACGGTTAAATAATTAAATCCATCATGTGTATCCCAAGGACCCGGGACATCACTACTATATTTAAATATATCATTTGGATTTAGATCTGTATCAGAATTTGTGTATACTGTAAATAATCCGGTTGTACCAGGAATATTAGGTATAACCAATGGATCAGCAGTCTCAGTAGTATCTGGATCTGCAATTCTAGCATCTTTTCTAAATACAAAATATACGAATTTTACAGGGCCATCTGTTAAAACATCCCTACAAATGATTTCGTTATTCTCAACTGGTTTATGTTCCATAGCAAAATTATCAAAATAAACTCTGTAAGGTGTATTTATATTTTTATAAGAATCATACAAACTATCAATTGTATTTTTTAATTGCGAATCACCATTATTATTATTTGCCCTTATACTATCATAGATAATCTGAATAGATTTAATTTTTTTATCTTTAAATGTAGAATAGGATACAGAGCCAGACGTTACAACTAAATTCTTAATAGGTCTTGTTTTTATAGAAATAGACAAACACATTTCGCGGATATTATTACTTTTATTTACAAGAAAATGTGGGAAAGCACTTTCATTATTTTTTGAAAACCAAAAATGTAATGGTACATAAATAACGGACGGGTGTATTTTAAATTTCTGTAATGTTGGTGTTCCGGATACCTTTCCTATAGTATTCCATTCTTCACTATTTTGGTCGTGTAATTCATTATAAATATCTAGCCATAATCCATAGTCCGTTTTTTTTGTAATAATTTCTTTTCCGAATGCACTTAATGTTATACTTTCAATTAAAGCATGTCCAATATTATCAACCCAATTTAAATATTGTGGGTCTTGTGCAACAACTACCGCATCTCTTTCAGCTTCTGTCAGGAGTGCTGGTAGTTCTACACGTAGAGTCATATCAGTAATCCATCCATCAAAATTTTCATCTATATGAATTGGACCAAATGTTCTTCCAAAATCCGCATCATTCCCATTATTAAACTCTTTTACTGTTTTCTTTTTTTCAAAATAATCAAAAATAACAGGTTCTGGATTATATAGATTGAATTTTTTATTATTTGATAAAAAGTCTTTTGCCATTATTATTAATATATATTATTATTCAGTTGTTTAAACTTTAATTAAATTCTATTTGTATATTAATATGGTTATCGAAAAAGATTGTGAAACTGATGCTAAATTTGAAAGTATTACATTTGTTAAGAACACTACTTCGCTTGATGAGACATCTATTGCAACATTTGAACATATTTATTATGATCCGGTCAAGGATAGGATTGTTACCGATAGAGCACTAGAAACCACTCTTAATTCATTGTTTTTAGGAGAACATCATAAAATGAGTTCAGGTGGAGAAAATATATTCTTTACAAATCTTTCAAGCAATATAAATTGGTATCCTTCATGGGGTGGTTTAAGAGATCATAGTGTTTTAGCAAATCAATCATCATCTGGTGTAATATCTCCTTCTGCAAGAGTTTATAAATCATATGTACCACGTCCCTTGGGAGGAAATCCTGTTCCAGGTACATCTATATTCTATTCGGGTACAAATTTTTTTGGGGGTAATATTCAGGGTGTTGGTGTTAAGACCGTTATAGCTGAACCTATTTCAGCAGATATTGTTTTAAGATATGAACTATCTGTTAATAATGTTAGGACCTACGTTCAATATAATAATACGCATAATGGGTTTTCTGTTGGAGATGACTTGGAGTGGTGGTTCGACCACCCAATTGATATAGTCGCTGGTTCAACAAATACTGTAAATATTAATAAAATAAATAGTGAAGGGGTCGACACAGGTTATCTTCGTGTTTATGAAGGAGATGTTCCTGCGGTTCCGGTAGGTTCACCCGCAGGCACAGCAGCAATTCCAAGATATCAAACATCAGTAATGTCTAGATTATTTGTAGATAAATCTATATGTTTTGAATCAGATTTAGAAATATTAGACCTTGATGGTTTTTATAATATTTATGTTAATCCGTTGTATACTGGTAACGATTCAAATGGAACTTTACTAAAACCATATATTAGTATATCGGATGCTGTTACAAATTCAACATTAACAAATAATAAAATTTTTATCCAGGGAGACAATATAATAACATCTGAAATTATTTTACCGCGTAGTTTAAGTTTTTTTGGGTTAGATGGAACAAAAATAAGATATCAAACGTTTGATGTTTCTAATGAGAATATTTTTAAATTTATAGGAACGGATAATACATTAGAATTTTTATTCAAAAATATAGAATTTAGTAATGCTGGCGACTATGCACTAAATATAACAAATTCAACTAGATTAGATGTAATAGATTGTAGTTTTTATACTAACGGATGGAATGGAACAAATCTTAATACAGTAGTATCTTCTACTATTAGTAATGTATATGGTTATGATTCTACAAATGTAAATTTAGACAATTTTTTTAATTCAGCTGATATATCAAGCAATAGTGGAGCGGTTTTATTAGAAAATATTAATACATTACAGATAGTAGGTAATAAATTTATTAAAAATAATGGTAGTATTAGAATTATAGATTGTGGTATAGGAAGCACTGTATTTATTACAAGAAATGTTTCTTCACAAAATGTAGGGGTTGGTATATCCTTGGAATCAGGCACTCTTCTAGGATGTCAAAATATTACAACGTTGATGAATTATAGTTCATTTAATGCTAATAATGGATTATCGGTTGTTGGTGGTATTAATAATAAATTTTCTCAAAACGAAGTAAATGGTAATTGGAATGCTGGATTTTATGCTTCTGGTGCGGTTAACACGACTTTAAGAGATAGTGGATTATATGATAACAACCGGTCTTTATTTACTGGTATAGGTACTGATAGTAATTCTAAAGCAACTATACATTTAAATGAAGAATCTGATTTAATAAAAAATCAATTACAGACTAATACTTTATCTAAATTTATAGTTGAAATTCTAGATACACAAATACATAATACTGGACTAGGTTCTAATACGAGTAAAATAGGTATATATATATCTGTAAATATAGGAAGTCTACCTGATTCTGACAAAAATATAATAAAAATAGATGATGTTGGATTTATAGGTCAGTATTATGCCGTAGATTTAACTGAAGTAAATATTACAAACATAAGATTATCATTAGGAGATAACTCTTATCAGAATATAGGATTATATGCAGTAACTACACCTTTAGGCGGTATGTATTCCGAACTACCATTTTCTAATCATATTATGGAGGTGCCACAATTAGATGTTTATGTAGATACAATAAAAAATATAATATCTCTAAAAGAAGGTATTGGAGGAAATGTGATAAATAATTATGCAGTAAATGAACTACAATCTATTAATCACACTACACATATAAATATTATTCAAAAAGGTAGTAATAAAATACAATTAAGAGGACTTGAATTAGGACAGATATCAATAAATGGAGTTTCGGCGGGGGAAACATTATCGTTTATAAATAATTCGTTAAATGCGGTTTTTAATATGGATTTAACAAAATACAAAGAATTTTTTATTTCAGAAGTAGGATTAAACCCTGGTAATATTTTACCGGCACAAACCGACAATTGGTATATATCATATGGGATTCGAATAAATGAAAAGGTATTAGTTGGAGAAATGGTAACAGATTTAGAAGACAAACAACCATTTTATAATGGTAATTTATTAGAAAAAGGACATCAATATACGTGGACACACGATACAGTTGGTGAATATATTATAGGATTATGGGTTGGTGCAGAAACTCCTGTAAATATTACAGAATCTAAAAAAATTTCTAACTGGGATGTTGCCTTTTCATTTAAACACAAAAATCCAATCAGTTTAAATAATCATGTTGCTGGAATGGGTCCAATAACTACTGATATAGGTGGATCTGTTGCCATAGACCTAAATTCAAGATATTCCGAAGGATATTATAATATTAATAATTCTACTAAATTATCTTTAAGATATGGTAACGATAACTACCTATATTTATTTGATGTTACAAATAATAAAAATACTATTATTGCGGCATCAAATACAGCATTAACTGGAGACAATCAAACTATATATTTTGCTGGTACAAATACTCCATCCGCAAGATTTCCAGTAATGCAAGAAAGTACAGATATATGGTCGTTCGTCCATGATTTAGATAGTTCTGAAAATAATGAATGGTCTGATGGTATTGAAGAAGATTCTATATTAAAATCAAATATGGAAATAAATCCAGGTGAAAAAATAAACATAGACCTTTCCTATTTTGGTAGAGGCGAGATATTTGGGCTTGGTTATACAGGTGCCTCTACAAATGTAAACAATGCCCCAGATACTATAACTGATTCATTTAAATATGAAACAACCGAAACTATTCTAGTAGACCCGGTTTTTTGGAATATAAATGTAAATTCAGTCAACTATCAAGTCGATAATAGATGGAAAAAATTAAATGTGTTGTCTAATGTAGGTATTATATCATTAAGATATTATAGTGATAATACCTTAGTTTTATTTTCTGAAGATAATGATGACATAATAGCAACAAAAAACATAAATCTGGATGGAGACCCATTTAATTTATATTTTGGTGTAAACGAAGCTCACCCCTTTGAACGAATTCCATCTATTCAAAAATTTTCCTTGAATGAAGAGGAGAATGATAGTAATAGGATTACATGGTATTATATAGAAAGTCCAGATGGTGTTTTTCATTATCCACTCTTTAAAACACAAGAAGAAGCTAATACAATTGATAGAGTAGAAGGTGGAACCGGACAAAATACAACAATTACTTATGTTGATGATATAATTAACGGAACAATATGGTATAAACCTGTAACAAATTTTGTTAATAATGGAATAACCAATCCATCTGATGGAGTTTTTGGTAATTCTACTAATGTGTTATGGAATGAACAGGCTACTAACGATGATTCTAATTATGTCCCAACATTTACCAATATAACATATACAATCCAAGAAGGTAACCCTATAAATATCCCATATAAAACTTCAGGTGATACAAATACATATACAATAACAAATATACCGCTTGGATATACAAATACAGGAACAAATATAACCAGAAGTAAGGCTGAAGATATCACTAATGGTTATGGATTAATAATAACTCATGTTTTAAATGTTTCTAAATTTAATAATTATGGGTCTGTTCAGGGAACTATTACTATAAATATTCTTCCTGATTTATTAGGAAATGAATTTCAAATTATAGAAAAGGAAGATAGCGGGGTAATAAATAATATAAAATTTACTCAAGATGGAGGAAATACTGAATTAGAATTTAGTTCAGTTATATTTTATGCGGGGGAAACATATAAATTTTACATAGATGATTCAAGTATAGAAGCGACTGATGCTATTGAGATTGTATTAAATTCTGATGGTTCTACATATTTACCTGGTGTAAGTTATTCTACAGAAACAATAAGTACTGTTGGTTCGTTTATGCAATTTATTTTACCAGAAGATGTTCCACCTGTTAGTATTAAGTGGACTAGTGGGTCTGGTGAAGTAATTACTTTATCTTTAACAATAAATGGGTCTTCTTTGGTTGAGAATATATCAGGTATTATATTAGAAGGACCATCTGCAAATCAAACGGGTAATAATCTGTTTGATAATGGTGGTGGACACGGTTGGATGGGTTTTAATGAAACATTAAGTGCAGGACAGAGATTAATTTTACCAGGAGAATTTCTTAAAGATTTAGCATTAACTATGTCTGATAATAGCAATGTTTTGATTGGATTGAAAGATGACGCCTGGGGAAATTTTAAAATAGGTGCTACTGGATTAAAGGAAGAAGTTAGAATTGTTCTAACCAGAAATACTTCAACATCAGTAGATATTACTATTGGTATTAGTGCCGGTGTTACAATTAATAATATATCTACCAGTCCGAATGGATTAGAAAATATAGATGCCTTTATAGAGATACCTTCAACTGGTAATAATATTAAGATTGGATTTACTGAACCAGGTGTTACTGGTAGTTCAGATGTAATAACAACACCTTATAGTGATTGGACTACCGGTCATAAAGGTGATATTGGATCCCAATCGTATGTTATAAGTTCGATTGATATTCTTGTTTTCGGACTGGGTACAACTACAGCTTTGAATACAGATGATGTAGATTGGTCGGTGTTAACCAAAATTTTTGCCCCTGTAAATATTCTTTCTCCATGGTCTAAAGCAATAGATTTTACCTCAACTAACCATAATCTATCTAAAATTCAAACAACTTCTGTATCTTCTCCAATATCCCAGGATTTGAATACGACTGTAGTTGAACCAGTTACTTCTGGTAATACAACTAATGATAATAATGGTAGACCTTGGGCTACTTCAGTTGTCTTTAATGTTGATGGGGATACGACTAGTCAGTATATTTGGAATCAGGGAGACGGTGTTGGTAATGCGAATATATACCTAAAATATATTAATAATTCTGGTAGTGGTAACCTATTTTTTGGTTGGTCTGATAGTAGTTCAACCCCAAATGAAATATATATAGGTTTGGCATCTACAAATATTTGGACGGGAGTATATATAGGTTATAATGGAACAAGATTATCTTCATCTGATGCAACAGCTGCTAACTTAGCTGCTTGTTTCGATATTAGGCTTATGGATAGTAATAATCATTGGACTTTAGGTCCAAATATATCTACTACATCTCAATGGGGATTAGGTTCTTCTACTATTGGTATTGGTATGGATAATATTGTAAGTGGGTTATTTACTGTGGGTAAACCTTTTGATGGTCAAGTCGCTTCTATGGTTGTAACTACATTACGAATAAACTTTCTTATGCCAACAAATGCGGAAATATTACAATTAATAAAAGACCCAGTTAGATGGGTAACTGAATATAAAATTGACTCTCTTTATAGACCACCACATGTGAATTATAATAATGCTGATTTCCAATTAACGTGGGCGCCCTCGCGAGCTACACAAGTCTGGTTAATGGGAGATGGTATTCAAGATGGTTTTACAAATAGTATACGAAATTATATTTATACACACGATTCGATAAATACTCAGTTAAATATTAATAACATGTTAGCGAGTAATATAATAGATATAACTATACCAAATTTATAATTGAATTATTTATTATTTTTATTTAATTGTATCTATATATATTAATATGGTAATTGAATCAAAATGTGATACAGATGCTAAATTTACTAATATTACATTTATAGATAATAATACAACTATAACAAGCGATGATAATAAAACTCTTGAACATATTTATTATAATCCAGATACTGATAGGATTGAAGCAGATAGGGCAATAGAAACTACTCTTAATTCATTGTTTTTAGGAGAAAAACATAAAATGAGTTCAGGTGGAGAAAATATATTCTTTACAAATCTTTCAAGCAATATAAATTGGTACCCACCCTGGGGAGGTATAACAGATCAAAAAATAGAAGATAACAGAACACAGCAAGGATTAATACATCCATCCGGGCGTGTATATCAAGATTTTAACCCAGTTCCACTTGGAGGTACACCTGTTACTGGTACTTCTATACCATATTATGGAAATAATTCATTCCCATTTAATATACAAGGGGTTGGTATTACTACACAGGTCGCTGAAGTTGTTCCTACTAATATAAAATTAAAATACGAATTTTCAATGAAAGGAATTGCTGTTTATAATCAGTTTTTAAAACACCCAACTGTTTTAGATCCTGCAGACCCAAATAGCAGATTATTAACTTGGTATTTTGATCACCCTATAGATATTACAGGTTCTGATTCAAATAGAGGAGTAAATACTGTATCTATTACAAAGTTCGATGAAAATGGGTTAAACCTAGGTTATCTTTTAGTATGCGAAGGTATAACGCCAGCGATTCCTCTAGATGAATTCGGAAACGAGATAGGTGCTGTAGCAATTCCTAGATATCAAACAACCGTTTTATCACGATTTTTTGATGATAAAGATATTTGTTTTGTAGATGATTTACAAATATTAGATATTGTTGGATTTCACAATATTTATGTAAATCCAGATTACCCAGATAATGATGAAACCGGTACAGTCTTAAAACCATTTAAAACGATTTCTGATGCGGTTAATTCATCTAGTTCTGGTGATAATATATTTATTAAAGGAGATAACATTATTACATCTGGAATTACATTACCACACAGTCTAAAATTTTATGGACTTGATGGAAGTAAAATTAGGTATGCATCATATTCACAAAATAATGAAACTATTTTTACAGTTGAAGGGAGTATAGGTTCTCAAAACAAGTTTGTTTTTAATAGTATAGATTTTAGATATTCTGGAAATTATGCTATAAAAATAAATTTATGTGAAAGTGTAGATATTATAGATTGTACCTTTTTATTTAATGGATGGAATGGAGTAGGTCTGGATACAGGTTCAGCGGAATCACTACCGACATATGGTTATAATAGTTCAAAAGCTAATTTAGGGACAAATAAAGATACAAATATGTCTGAGGGGGGGGCTATACAACTAAGTAATTTAAATGCAGTTCAACTAATAGGTAATAAAATACTTTATAATTTTGGTGCTATTAGATTACTAAGTTGCTGTAGATATGGTAATGGATTTATAACTAGAAATATAATTTCAAAGAATATAGAAAGTGGTATTTATTTAAATAAATTCAATCCTATACCAGATTCTTCATTTGGATGTTTTAATATTACAGTTCTTATGAATTATATATCATTTAATGCAGAAAATGGTATTTTTCTATGTACAGGAATGAATAACAAATTTTCTCAAAATGAAATAAATGGTAACTGGAATGCTGGATTTTGTTCATGGAGTGCTGGAAATATAACACTAAGAGATAGTGGGTTATATGATAATAATAGAACAGAATTTACAGGTTCAGGAAATGATGGACAAGCAAAGGGGTCTATCCAAATTAATGAAGGAACAGATACCTTTACAGGAAATGAATATAGACTAGATCAAAAAAGTGGAAATTTTATTATAGAAATTTTAGATACACAGATACATTATACAGGGGTTGGGTCGACTTCTTCTAAAATAGGAATATATATAGACCAACAGGTTGGTGATTTAAGTGATAACGATAAAAATATAATTAAAATAGACGATGTAGGATTTATAGGTCAGGATTATGCCATTGATTTATCTAATGTAGATCTATCTAATATTCGACTTTCATTAGGTGATAATTCATATCAATCAATAGGTGTAATGGCTGTAACTACACCATTAAATAATTCTAAATATTCTGAACTACCCTTTTCTAATCATGTTATGGCTGTCCCTATATTAGATGTTTTAGTTGATGTGTTAAATCATAGTATATCATTACTAGATGGTATTGGGGGAAATATTATAAATGTTTATTCTATTAATGAATTAGAATCAGTATTAGTTAACACCAATTATGTAAATATTATTCAAACTAATACGTATAAAATACAACTTAGAGGATTAACACATGGCAATGTTTATGTTAATGGAGTTGTAGCTGGTACTGATATTAACACTATGAATAATACCTTGAATGAAGCCTTTAGAATGAGTTTAATAAATTATAAATCTTTCTTAGTTTCCGAGATTGGATTAAATCCTGGAAATATTTTTCCTACACAAGTTGATAGTTGGAAAATAGCATATGGTGATAGAAAGGATGAAGTAATAACCGATAATTCGGTTGTTTCATCTATTAGTGACCAACAACCATTTTATAATGGTAATACATTAGAAAAAGGACATGAATTTACATGGACACACGATAATACTGGAGAATATACTATAGGTATATGGAGTGGGGCAGAAGAAGAGGTCTCAAGAAGTGGGGGAAATACCTTATCAAATTGGAGTGTGTCATTTTTATTTAGAAAAAATAATGGTGCACAAGGTATTACTGATAATGTTGCTAGTGAAGGAATAAAGAACACCAATATTGGGGGTTCAGTTGCTATTGACCTTAAATCAAGACATACTATAGGTTATTATAATATTACTAATAATACTAAATTCGCTTTAAGGTATGGTATGGATAATTACTTATATTTATTGGATATAACAAATAATACAGAAGTTATAATTGCGAGATCTAATAGTATATTGATAGGAAATAGTCAGATAATCTATTTTTCTGGTGATAATTCGCCAGATGCCGTATTTCCAGTGATACAAGAAAGAACAAATATATGGTCTGTTGTCCATAAGTTTGATACTTCGGAGAATGACGAATGGATTGATGGGGTTGAGGAGGATTCAATAATTAAATCAAACATGGAAATAAATCCGGGAGAAATGGTAAAAATATATTTAACCTATTATGGAAGAAGCGAACGTATTGGAATAAATTATACTGGTGCTTCTAGTGGAAATAATAATGCGCAAAATGATATTGTTAGTCATTTTATATATAGAAATAATGAAAGTATTGAACCAATAACAGATTGGACACCTAACACAAGTTCTTCTAACTGGGATTCTGGTAATAATTATTGGAATCATGTAAATAATGCTGGCGTAATATCATTAAGATATAATACAGATAATAGTTTAGTTTTATTTTCCGATGAAAAAAATGAAATTATAGCTACAAAAACAGTCCCATTAGATGGTACCGCCTTTAGTGTATATATTGGATTTAATGAAAGCCAACCATATGAAAGAATTCCGAAGATTAAAAAATTGTTAATAGAAAATGTAGAATATGGTGATAATTTAATAACGTGGTATTATATTGAAAGTCCCGATGGAAATTTTCAATATCCATTATTTAAAAGGGAAGAAGAAGCTAAATTAGTAGATACAATAGAAACAGGTTCAGGTACTTCTTCAACTATATCTTTTATAGATGATATTAGTGGAACAACATGGTATAAACCTGATACTAATTTTGTAAATAATGGAACTGTTAAACCACCACGTGGAGCATGGGGAGGGTCTACTGATATTATATGGAATGAACAAAAAACATTAGATGATTCTAATTATGCACCAACATTTAGTAATATCGTTCATACTACGCAAGAAAACACTGGTATAAATATTAAATTTAACACAGAAGGTAATACATATACATATGAATTTAATAATGGATTACCGATTGGTTATTCCCTAAATACTACAACTCCCCCAACAAGACTTCTAGGGACAACCGAAATAATTGAATTTAGTGTACCAATACAACATGTAATAGATGTAACTAAATCGAATAGTTTTGGTTCAGTAACAGGTCAAATTATTATAAATGTTTTACCTAATATAACATCTAATGAATTTACAGTTATATCAATTCCAGCCGATAATAATTTAAAATTAACCCAAGATAATGGTGTTACTGAATTAAGCATGTCAAATGAAGCAAACTCACCTATATTTAAAGCAGGCGAAACATATAAATTTAATTTGGACCATAGTAGTATAGTATCAACCGACGAATTAGATTTTTTCTTACTATCTGATATACAAATTCAGATATATGGTGGTGGTGCTACTGCTTATGGAACAGGAGTTACCACAAATGGGACTTTTGGTGATGCTGGTTCTTATGTACAAATAGAACTAGATGATGATGTTCCACCTCTATTTCTTAGATGGAAGGCCACTGATAGTATTACAAGAATAATAAATATTAGTATTGAAGATTCTACATTTGAAGATAATCAATTAGCTAAAACTGTTATAGGTCCGAGTTCTAATATAAATGGAACCCAAGTGACGGACAAAATATACGTAGAACTAAATGTTAAACTTCTACCTGGTCAACGATTAATTATACCAAAAGAATTTTTAAAATCTGCAACAACCGTTATGGATTCTTCTACAAATGATCCTGAACTAAATACTCCATTACAGATTGGAATAAAAAATACAACACTCTTTAATGAAAATGATCCTTTTTTTGATTCGTCTTCTAATCCAATAACATATTTAAATAACTTTGTTGGTGATCAAGTGTTATCAAAATTTATAAGACAAAATAGTGTAAGTATAGAAAATAATATGGTTGATGGTCTAATTGATATATCAAGCGAAAGTTTTAGTAATTTAGAATATGGTATGTTTATAGAAATTCCAATAGAAGGTGATACGGTTCGTATGGGTGTATGGGCTGAACCAGAATCAGGTAATGACCTGAACGGGAATCTAGTAGATGGGGGTGGTTATGATATTAATAATACACCATTCATAGACTGGCCTGGAAATAATAAAAATGTGTTTCAAACAAATATTATACCAAATACAGTTATACCATATTATACAGGAGCTCCGGTTGTATTTAGATTTGATGTTCAAAATAATTCAAGTGCAGGATTTGATCTAAATAATTTAGATTGGGATTCTATCTATAAAGTTGATTCCCCATTAGGTAGTAAAAATTTTAGAACAACAAACTGGAGTAAAGGAGTTGTGTTTAATAGTTCTAATAATAGACTAGTACTAAATAACACTAATAATTTATCTCATGTGTTATCACCTACATTAACATCAACCATTGATTTTGTTCCATTAAATCCAGATGATATTACTAAAACTAGTAAACCATCTAATATAAATAGTAAACCTTGGGCTTGTTCATTAGTGTTTAAACCTAGTACACAACTTAATAATCAATATATTTGGAATGAAGGTTCTGGTTCAGCATCTGATTCTACAAATATATATCTAAGAATAGAAAATAAGGTATTATATTTTGGATGGGGAAAACACATTTATCCATCTACATCTACAACTATTAGTGGAGTAACTACATTTACAAATGAATATAATGAATGTAAAATTTACACTCTAAGTGATTTAGAAATGACTGAATGGTGGGGTATTTATATTGGATTTAGGGGCGCAAGATTTAAAGCAACTGCGGATACAAATGTAACTAGTGAACAGGCATCACCACAAAATTTATCTGATGCGTTTGATATAAGAATAACTAGTAATTCATTAGGTTGGGATACATTATCACAATGTAGCATATTAGCTAATTGGACGAATGGTTCTTCTGGATTTTCGATGCTAAATAATCCAACACCTTTACTTACAGTTGGTTCTAGAAATAATGATAGAACATTTGAAGGTGGAACTATAGCAAGTATGGTTATTACAACCCTTCTTGGTGATTCTATAATGCCATCAGAAAGTGAAATTAAATTAATGATAATTGACCCAATTAAATGGACTAATAAACATAAATATGGACACGCATTTAGACAAAATAATTCAAGTAATGTAGCAAATAATATTGTTTGGAAAGATAATTCTAATACTACACAGGTTTGGTTAATGGGTGATTTAATTACTTACGATAGTTTTAGTTTAGGTATATCGACTTATAAGTCTCAACTAAACACATCTAGGTTATTATTCACGAATATGTTGGCATCAAATTTAATTAGTATAAATATTCCAGGGTTATAATTTATATTTTTTTTTTAAATTATAATTGTATATTAATATGGTTATTGAAACAAAAACCGAAACTGATTCAATATTTAATAGCGTTACTATAGGAAATTCAACTACTGGTTTAGATGGCACTAAGACATCTTCATTAGAACATATTTATTATGATCCGGTCAAGGATAGGATTGTTACTGATAGAGCTATAGAAACTACCTTAAATTCATTATTTTTAGGAAAACATCATAAAATGAGTTCAGGAGGAGAAAATATTTATTTTACAAATCTTTCTAGTGATATAAACTGGTATCCTGGATGGGGTGGTGTTTTAAAACAAGATGCAAAGGACGAGAACGGTGTATTAATTAACCAGCAACCTGGGGCTGGAGTGTATAAACCTTCCATGAGAGTTTTTCAAGAATATATTCCTCTTGCTCTTGGCGGTCAACCAAATCCAGGAACATCTATACCATATAGTGGTTCAAATACTTTTCCATTTAATATTTCTGGATTAGGTATTACTACAATGGTAGCCGAAACGATTCCATCGGATATGGTATTAAAGTATGAAATTGCTATTGCTGGAACTCCAGCATATGTTCAATATTTAGATAATCACGGCGGTAAAAGTCCGAATGAACTTTTAACATGGTTTTTTGACCATCCGTTAGATATAACAGGAACACAGGAAAATCCTGGATTAAATACGGTATCTATTTCAAAACTAGATGCAAACCGTAATTCTATAGGTATTCTAAAAGTTTGTCAGGGTCTTGATGAAATAAACTTTGGTGGTATACGTTATCAAACAACCGTATTATCAAGAAAGTTTACAGATAAAAATATAGCATATAAAGATGAATTAGAAAATTTACCAATCTTTTATGAAGGTCAAAACTTTTATGATATTTATATAAATATAACTTATGATAATAGTTTTGAGGATAGTAATGGCACGTTAGTAAAACCTTATATAACATTAGAAGCTGGTATAAATGCATCTACTCCGGGTGATAGAATATTTATTATAGGTGATTGTTTTATATCCTCTGAAATAATATTACCAAACCATAGTTTATCCTTTTATGGTTTAGATGGATCATCAATTAAATATACAACTTATAATACAACAAATAATACAAATTTATTAAAATTTACTGGCGTAAATAACACAGAGACCATTAAATTTAAAAATATTGAATTTTGTTTTGCAGGAGAATATGCTATAAATATAACAAACGCTAAACAAGTTGATATAATAGATTGTACTCTAAAGTTTAATGGGTGGAATGGTACAGGATTAAGCACAACATCTCCTTCAACATCATCTAGTTTAGGTTATAATACGACTAATCCAGACGATTTACAAGATTTTTATACAAATACTATACAATCTCTTGATGGTGGGGGTATTTATATTAACAACACCACAACAGTTCAAATTATAGGCAATCGAATACAAAAATGTTATAATCCAATCAAATTAATAAATTGTGGTATAAATGGTAATGGATTTATAACAAGAAATATTATTGGTGAAAATATACAAAGTGGTATCTATCTAGGAACAGATAATGATACAGGATGTGAAAATATGACAGTTTCAATGAATTATAGTTCTTATAATGCCAATACTGGTATATCTATTATTGGCGGTATTAATAATAAATTTTCTCAAAATGAAATTAATGGAAATTGGAATGCTGGGTTTTATAATTCAAGAGCAGTTAATACAACCTTTAGAGATTGTGGTTTATATAATAATAATAGAACTATTTATAATGGTATAGGGGAACAAACTGTGAAATCAAAAGCATCTATAGTAATTGATGAAGCTGATAGCACAACGCCTGGTGAAATTTCAATTAATACTGATGCTACTTTTATAATAGAGGTTCTTGATACACAAGTTCATTATACCGGAATTGATACTTCAAGTAATACTTCAATAGATTTAGGTGAAAAAACCGGTATTTATATAACACAAAATGTAGGTAATTTAGTTGATAGTCCTAAAAATATAATTAAAATAGATGATGTTGGATTTATTGGACAAAATTATGCAATTGATTTTTCAGATGTTAATGTTTCATCGCTAAGATTATCACTTGGAGATAACTCATATCAATCAATAGGAATAAAAACAATTAAAGATCCTCTAGGTGGTATGTATTCAGAATTACCATATTCTAATCACGTTATGCAAGTTCAAGAAGTTGATATAAAAACTGATTTGGACCTAAAAAAAACAATTAAACTTTGTGAAGGTCAGAATGGACACGTTATTAATGTTTATTATGTAAATGAATTAGAATCTATTGTTGTTGGTAGTAAAATTAATATTATTCAAAAAAAATCCAATAAAATACAGTTAAGAGGTCTAGAACTTAATAAGGTCTATATTAATGGTGTATTGCCTACCGCAAATGATATTCCTTCATTAAATAACACAATAAACGCGGCATTTAACATGATCCGTGATCAATTTGAAAGTTTTTTAATTTCTGATGTTGGATTAGATGGTAGAAATACTTTACCTGTTAGGGATAATATTTGGAAACAACAATTCGGTCCTCAAGCTAATACTATTATAACAACTAATATTGTTACTGATGCGAATAAAAACATCCAACCGTTTCGTTATATACCACACTCAAATTTAAGAAAAGGTAAAGAATATATTTGGACACATGATGACACTGAAGATTATATACTAGGATTTTGGAACAATAGTAATTCATCTACTACGCATAACGAAACAGATGTTTTCTTACCTGTTAAATGGAATTTTGCATTTAAGTTCACAGAAAATTTGGTTTGTAATACTACAGATGGTTCTGTGAATAGCGATATAGACACACGACATGTAAATGGATATTCTATCTCTAATTCTACATTATTAGCATTAAGATATAGTTATGATAATTTTGTCTATTTACTAGATATTACAAATGGTGGTAATCTTATAATCGGTAAAGCTAATTCCCCTCCTAATATTAGGTTTAGTTTTGGCGGTGGATTAAATTCTAAATTACCTATAATTCGAGAAACCAGTTCTATATGGGATATGGTTCATGATTATTCAGGAAGTGAAAATAAAGAATGGATTGATGGTATAAATAGCAAAACCGTATTGCGTTCTAATATGAAAATTTATCCTAATCAAAAAATTACATTAAATTTTGATTATTTGGGTAAGGATGAAACTATTGGGATGTTATATAATGGAGCTTCTTTTAGTAATTCTAACGCACCTACTTCATTGAGATATTATTTAAAATATAGTCTAACAACTAATGTCTTATTAGATCCAACAAATTCATGGATATTTGATACTTCTGCTTCAAACTATAATCCTGTATTAGAAGGGTGGAGTAGGGGAGCATCTAATTCTTTGGGTGAAATATCGGTATCATATAAAAGTGATAGTAGTATAGAAGTATTTTCTCAAACAGAAAATCAAACTATAGCAACTTTAAGATATAAATTAAGAGACCCGTTCTTTCAAATATATTTTGGAGCAGATACTTCCCATACTTTATCAGAAATACCAGTAATTAATAAATTTTCAATACTTAATACTGATATATATCCATATAATCAGACTTGGTATTATATTGAATCACCAGATGGAATATTTTATTATCCATTATTCAAAACATCTATCGAAGCAAGAGGTGTCGATGTTCTACTTGGTGGAGACGGAACACATCATACACATACATATGTTGTCGACCCATCAAATACTACATGGTATATGCCGACTAAAAATTCGGTTATGAATAATACTGATGGGGCTCCTCAAAATGGGATATGGAATAATCTAACAAATATACTATGGAACCAGATTTCAACTGAATCAGATGATGGATATAGACCATCTTCATATAATAATCTAGAATTCACATATCCTGAAAATACAACAAATATTTCTATACAGTTTAGACCAATGGATTCAAATAGTTATACACTAACTGGTCTTCCACCAGGATGGACTCAAGGAATAAATACAATAGATGGTAATGCAGAAGATTTATCGCATAGGGGTTATGGTAATATAAAAACTTATGTTGTTTATGTCACCAAAGCTAACACATATGGTTCGGTTGTAGGAACTATTACAATTAATATTAAACCAATTTTAGCTTCTAATGAATTTCAAGTTATAGAAGAAACAACGTCTGGTGGTGTAGTCGATGATATAAAGTTATCATTCAATTATGGAATAACGCTATTAAATCCAAGTTCTATAAGTTTATATGTAGGTAATTTATATAAATTTTTCCTAGATAATGATAGTGTAGAATCAAATGATGTCCTTGATATTGTTCTAGAATCGGATAACTCTATTGTATATACGACTGGTGTTACTAATATAGGTACAGTATCTAACGAAGGTGCCTATCTACAATTTGATATAGACGACGATGTTCCACCTGTTAAACTAAGATGGACAAGTGGTACTGGGGAAGTTATTCTTAAAAATTTAAATATTAACGGTTCAACCTATTCTCCACCAGTTACTGGTATAACACACGAAGGACCAGATACACTTACTGATTCTGTTGCAGATTCTAGCAATTGGTATTCAATAGATACACAATTTACCAATAACCAACGCATTCTTTTACCAGGTACATTACTAAAAGAAATTGCTTCCGAACTAGGAGATATTAATTCAACAGCAACAAGTTCATCTGTTATTATAGGGTTAAAAGGTACATCCTGGTCTAATACGGATAATGGTGATGGAACTTCAGGAACTGGATTTCTACATGAAATGGCTATAAAAATATCAAGAGGAAATGTTGGCGAATATATTATCAGTATGGTGAAGGATGGGTTAGCCCCTGGTGCAACAACTCATAATATTACATTTACAAGTTTAGTTGATATAGAAACAAATGGTAGTGCATTTATAGAGATTATAGGTTCTGGTGATGCGTTTAGATTAGCTATAACAAATGATACTACTAATAATAATATTTTAACAACTACTAATTTTGCGTGGAGTAATACTAAACGTTCGTCAGGAGTACAAGGATTTAATATTACAAATATAGACTTAATGATTTATTTTGATAAACAAGATGTAGATTTTGATTATGATAATGTTGATTGGACACAAATTTCGAGTATACCAGCAATTAGCGATAATATAATAACTAACTGGAGTAGAGCCCTAGATTTTAAAGGTGGTAATCAATATGCTATACTACCAAGAGTTCCGAATACCGATTTTACTAATACAGTTAATAGGTCTATTATTTTCCCAATGTCTATGAATGATTTTGCAAAGACAATTCCTGATGATGCTACGAATTCTACCAAATTTTCAAATGATGCGGATGCCAGACCTTGGTCTCTAGCAACAGTATTTATGATAGATGGAAATAATTCAGATCAACTAATTTTAGGTCAAATAGAAGGGTCTGCTTCAGACCAAGATAACATTATGCTTAAAGTAAATGCTTCTAGAGTTCTTTCATTACATTGGGGTCGAAATAATGATATTACTGGTCTTGCTTATAATGTATATAATATTCAAACTATATCAATTAATACTTGGTATGGGCTCTACATAGAACACACTGGTTGTAGATATAATGCAGCTGATTCAACTTCAACAAATTTAAATAAAGCCCTTCATTTTAAATTTGTTGATTTAACTAGTGGGGTTGTAACAGATAATCCAGGTACATGGACTATTACTGGACATAGAATAAATCTAAATATTAGTGGTGAATTCATGATTGGTGGAAGAACAACCGATAAATCATTCAATGGGAAAGTTGCTTCTTGTGTTGTAACTACTCAACTACGTGGTGCCGATTATCCTGTTAATGCTGAAGTATCTATGATGGTAAGAGATCCTGTTAAATGGCTTACTGATTATAAGATTGGACAAAACTTTAGAGTATCTAATGATGGTAATGTATATTCATCTGTGTTTGCTCTTAATGATAACTATAGTTCATATTCTACACAGGTTTGGTTGATGGGTGATACATCTCAAGATAGTTTCCCTTCTATTAAAAATTATGTTTATCCAGCATCTATAACTACACCACTTGACATGACAAATATGTTATCTACTGATATTGAAACCATATATGTTCCTGAGTTAAATTAATTAGAATTAATTTAAAGAAATAACCCTATAATTATATAAATATAGGTATGACTCTAATCGATGATTACCTTGAACTTCACCAAAAAAAAGAACTCGAACATGGTGAAAAAACTTGCGTTCTAATGCAAGTCGGTCATTTTTATGAAGTTTATGCGGTTGATAATCAAAAAGAACAAATAAACCATGAAAATATTAAACGTCTTTCTGAAATTATGAATGTACAAGTAACAAGAAAAAATAAAAATAAAACTGAAAATAATCGTGGTAATCCTATTATGATTGGGATCAATTTACTATCAGTTGAAAAATATATACAAATTTTAACAAACCATAATTATACCACTGTATTAGTTGAACAGGTTACAGACCCTCCAGAACCAGAAAGAAAAATCACTAACACAATTAGTCCAGGTACCAATATAAATTATGTATCAAATGGTGATTCAAGTAACCTACTTGTTATTTACATCGAAGAATCAAAACAGATTACTACTAAAGAAACAATTAATATCGGATTAAGTGTTGTTGATCTTTCTATTGGGAAAACAACCGTTTATGAAACATATTCTAAAACGGATGATAAAAATATTTCTCTGGATGATACCTACAGATTTATCCAAATTCATAACCCGAAGGAAATAGTTGTATGTTTGAATACTAATAGTCCTAAACTATCTGAAAAACAGATTTCTTCCTACCTTGAACTAGATAAATATGTAGCCCATTTTAAAAATACAGAAAAAAAATATATGGATTTATCTGGACAGAAAGAAATTCTGGAAAAGGTCTATATTAATCGCGGTATGCTATCTGCTATTGAATATATTGATATGGAATTTACACCATATGCTTTGATATCATTTGTAGCTTCTCTTGATTTTGCATATAAACATAACGAATACATTATAAACCGGATTGGAAAACCTATTATCTGGGAAGAGAAAAAACATATGGTTCTTACAAATAGTTCTGTTACACAATTAAATCTTGTAGACAATAATTATAATAATTATTCTAAATTTAGTAGTCTGTTTGGTGTTGTAAATAATACTAGTACAGCTATTGGTAAACGTCTTCTTAAAGATACACTACTTAACCCTATTATTAATAAATCAGAATTATCCAAAAGATATAGTTTTACTGAATCTATGTTGAATAGTTATAGTGAATACGAAGAACATCTTAAAAAAATTTCTGATATTGAAAGACTACACAGAAAAATTAGTCTTAAACTTATCCAGCCAGCTGATTTTGTTGGATTAGATATATCTTATAATAATATTCTTACTATTTTTGATATGTGTAAATCTAATGCCGAACTTGTTAAACTTATGCCATCTGAACATGATATCGCACATTTTGAAAATTTTATCAAAGAATACCGGCGTTTTTTTAATATGGATGAAATCTGCAAATACCATATTGGAAAAATTACAAATTCTTTTTTCAATGAAGGTATCTATCCTGAAATTGATGCAATTAAACATTCTATCGATACCAGTTTATCTCGCATTGAAACTATATCTAAAAAACTATCAAATCTATTAGAATGTGGTAGTAATACTGTTAAATCAGAATATACTATTTCTGAAGGTTATTCAATTTCTCTTACCAATAATAGAGCAACTGTACTAAAAAAGAAATTTATGTATACAAAATACACGAATATCAAAATAGATGATGATTTCTTTATTGATCCGAAAGAATTGAGATTTGTTAGTTCTAAAAAAAAATCTCAAACAAAACTAGAATGTGATAAAATTTCTCAATTATCTAAAAATATTTATATTAAAACCGAAATGATTGGTCGTTTAGTTAGAGACAAATTTTTTGAAGTTATTGAATTTCTTGATAAGAATTATATTGAAGACCTCAAATCTATTTCTGATTTTGTAGGTAATATTGATTTGTATAAATCTAATGCCAAAACCGCCTCTATCTATGGATATTCTAAACCAATTATTAACCAGCAATCTAGTAGTTATATTAATGCAAAAGACATTCGTCACCCTATTATTGAAAGAATCCAAACTGATGTCGACTATGTAACAAATGATATTTCTATCGGCGATACTACTAAAGGGGTTCTGTTATTTGGAACAAATGCCTCAGGTAAAAGTAGCCTTATGAAAGCACTCGGTCTAAATATTATTATGGCTCAATCTGGTATGTTTGTTCCTTCTTCACATTTTGAATATAGTCCTTATCACTATCTATTCACTAGAATTAATAATAATGATAACCTATTCAAAGGACATTCTTCTTTTGCGGTTGAAATGAATGAATTACGTGGAATTCTTAAAAGGGCGGATGACACCAGTCTTGTACTTGGTGATGAACTATGTTCAGGAACAGAAAGTATTTCAGCTCTATCTATTTTTGCTTCAAGTGTCCAGTTTCTAGTAAATAAAAAATCCAGTTTTATTTTTGCCACACATCTTCATGAATTGTGTAATCTTGATGTTATTAAAGAATTAAACGAAAGTATTAAACTATTCCACCTTAAAGTTATCTATGATAAAGAAAATGATAAACTAATTTATAATAGAAAACTAACAGAAGGTAGTGGTGATGCTATTTATGGATTGGAGGTTTGTCGGTCTATGGATATGGATAAATTATTTCTTGAAACAGCTAATAATATTAGAAAAAAGATTATGGGGATTGATAATAGTTTGCTGAATGGGAAAAAATCTAACTATAATTCTGAAGTCTATATTAATCGCTGTAAAATTTGTAATGAAATTGCTGAAGATGTTCACCATATCAAATTCCAGTGTTCTGCAAATAGTAATAATATGATCGGACATATACAAAAAGATACAAAATCTAATCTAGTCCAGCTCTGTAAAAAATGTCATGATGATGTACACAACAACAATCTTGAAATTAATGGATATATCAAAACTAATAAGGGTATCGAACTAGATTTTAGATATATTGATAAAAAGGAAATGGAAGTTAAAAAGAAAAACAGAAAAAAATTTAATGAAACACAGATACAAGAAATCAAACAATTTATTGATACATATAGTGGCACCCTAAACAATAAACTATTATGTTTAAAACTAGAAAATGATAAAAATATTAAAATCTCTTCTACACTACTAACAAAAATTAAAAATAATACATATTAACGTTTAAAAGATTTCAGTAATCTTTTCGAATATTTAGGTTTATTCCCCAATTTATTAATAATATTTTTTAAAAAAACCCTATGTTTTTTTGTCCTATATTTATTTTTTTTAAATTTTTTAATTTTTTTTGAAATTTTATTAACTGCCTTAATTTTATTTTTCCTACTATTATTTTTCATTATATTATATATTATAAGACTTAATTATTTCAACTAGTTCTTTTATTTCCCAAAATGGCATATTATAAAGAGTTGGGATGTAAACAAGAGAATTATTAAAATTTTCATCCTGTTCTTTTGTATCATAGTCAAAATTAAATAATTTATAGGTTGGATTATCTATAACTGGTATATTATTGTAATTTAAATGGTTAATAAATAATTTTTTATTTTTCACGACAATTGTATTGTAAATTGTTAGTAAATCTTTACCTCTGTCCCATGGAATACATTCATTTTTAATATTTTGGCGTTCTAATAAAAAGGAATAAATAAATCCTTTATATTTTTCTTCCTTTTCTATTTGATTAACATTTTCTAGGGAATATTGAATTGATTTTAATGTTGAGGAACAAGGCTGTAGATTGTAATTATCGTGCATAAACCCTGGATTCTTTTTTCTATAATAACAGATAAATTTGTAGAGATCAAGACTAAATATTTTAAACATAAACAGAATTATTGTTATAATAAATTTACAATTATAAATTATATAGGTTGGAATTTTTTTTAAAATAAATATAAATCTATCAAATCTGGTTTCCTGTTTATATGTTTTTATTTCTTCTGATGCTTCTAAAATAATATCTAATCCATTTTTCCTAGCATACATAATACCACCACCTAAAGCACACGGTTTCTTATCCATACCACAAGAATAGAGTGAAATATCAAATAGCATATCACTAAATTTTTGTTTAAATTCTCCACCTTGTACACGGTCTTCAATAAATAAACAGTTTTCTTTATCCTGTAATTTTTCTAGTTCTGATGTATCTAAATCCTGTCCAAAAAGATGCGAAATAACACAGATATCATAATGGTTATTTGCAATTTCAGGTGTTACCAACACTTTATTATAGTTTTCATTCATAGGTAGAACTGTAATATTTTGGGGTTCGAAAAACAATTCTATTATATTTCTAAAAGATGTGTGATGAATAGGTGAAACTAGAATTTTCTGGTTGTCCTTTTTGTCTAAAAGTTTTTTTATAATAGTATGGAACAATGACCGACATGATGAACCATAAAGCGTATTTTTTTTTCTATTTATAATTTCAGATTTATTATAAATAAATAAGTATGTAAAATGTAATATAAAATCAAAAAATGATAGTGGTAAATAATCTAAACCAGCGGAAATCATTTTGTTTAATAATTAATAATTTAAATGTTTAAATAGTATTACTATAGAATAAAATAATCAAGAAAAATAACTAACTGTCCCACTTTGGCCCAAATATCTCCAGGTTCCGCCGCCCCCGCGGTGCCGGGCGCTGTAGGTGTGGTTGCTGTAATAGTTATCGTACCACTAATACCGACCTGACCGGCTAGGTTCAACTCTACCACTTCATTCGCAGTAAAAACTAAAGAGGATTTAACGCTTATAGATCCGCCAGTGCCGCCAATAGAAACAGCTCCGGCACCTGGGTTAATACCCGATCCCGTAAATTCATTATTCTGTCTAACAAATACATAAGCTTTATATACTAAAGCATTTGATGGTAGTGATACGGTTTGTGCGTATGTGAGTGTGGTCGCGTGCGTGCCTGCCTCGGCTAAAGTTTTACCAGCTTCGAAGCCATTATAGTCATACACAACCGTTTTTCTAAGCGGCATTGATTTAGAAATAGCGTTTTCTAGGTCAATATTTCCATTAACTTGAAGATTTTTAAATACTCCATCTTTTAAACATCCGGCTTCACCCATTATATATATATATTAGATATTATATTTTTAAAAATATTTTAACTTGATATAGAATTTGTAATATCTATATAAAATCCAATAGTCTCTTTTTCTAGATCTAAATTATCTGGATTATATATTGTAAGAATATAGTCATTGCCGACAAACATTCCTGAAACGATTATAGTAGACACAATAGAAAATGTTTCTGAATTATTACCAGTAAATCTTTCTGTTATACCACACTTAACTATAGCTAAAGGATTATTGTTGCTATCCTTATTTGTAATAAAATTTTTAAAATCTATTATTTTTAATATTTTATATTTTTTTGATGTAATATCAATAGTTAAATTAAAAATGAAAATATTCGTATTTAAATCAATCGGAGAATAAGCAGAAAAAATATACCAGTCAGTGATAAGGTATGTAGTTATTGGTACGAGTTGAAGTGTAGAAACAATATTGTTATAGTCGTCGATATTTATATTTTTTTTTATATAATTTGTTTCTAATACTGTATTAACAATAACTTTTGAACTAGATGTAATATTAGTTATAGTTGCATTTTCATTAGGATTATTATAATCAACCGTTTCAATATTTAGTGAATTTGGATTAGCCACAATTGTATCTACAGTTAGTTTATTTCCAGATATTACTTAAGCATCCCAGTTCGCTCATTATTAATAATACACAAAATTCTTTAAATAATTATCCCAATATAGGTGTAATTATACTATTAGAACATCTTAGAACCATTTTAACATTTACCATATTATTATTTTTTTCAAAATATATGAATGAACCTGGTAGCAAATCAGTATCTTTATTACCATTGTTTAGCAATTTAATTTTTTTATACGTATTTTTATTAATAGAATGCTTCAGGATTGTATTGTTTCCATTTCCAGTCAAAAAACATTCAAACGAATCCTTATTAAATGAGATTACATCACTATTTAGTATATTAAGTTGTAGAAATTCATTCGGTCGAATTTTATTTCCTGTAAATATAGTTAAACTTGAATGATATTCTTCTTCTAAACTAACATTTAAGAAACTCTTAAAAATATTATTATTATCTTTATTTTTATTAATTCTAATTACACCATAATTCCTAAAATAATATACATCTTCATTGATAATTTCTACAATATCATCACCTACTGTGTTAGAATATCCAAAAATACTATTTGTCTGTGGTAGTGTTGGGATATAATTCTGCGTTGCAATACCTTCTAGAGAAATTGATAGTTTTAATGCTACATTCGGAGCAGTAAATTTATTGTTAGAATTAGAAACCCTGCCTATTTCACCAAAATTTTGATCCCATTGTGGATTTAATCCTAATAGTGTTGTACCTATTCCATGATTATACCATATATCTGACGAAACTATACCCGTTGTATTATTCATACTACTACTTAATTTTAAATCATTAGAAAGGGTTGTGTTATTTTTACTATTCGCTAGTGTATTATCCCAATGATTCACACATTTAAGTTTATTCTCACTATCAACATGTACATTTAAATAATTAATCATATGATAAATTAAAGTTATTGTAGAATTTGCCATAGGGTCTTCAAATTCCAAATGTACATTCCTTCTTTTATTACTATTATTATTTAGATATCCGTTTATTTCATAATTTCCTATATCTTTAGAATTAGAAAAATCTATTGTGTATATATTTTTTTTAGGAACGTGTTTTTTTGATATATATGATGTCATTTTTCTATAATAAATTGAATCTAATTTAGGCTTATCAGTAACCCAATGTTTACTATTATTTTCTACATATACAGTTAAATTTTTAAATGTGTCATATGTTCCCCAATAACCGGTAATTATATTACTATAATTAAAAATATCATTCTGATTTGTTCCATTATTTTCATTTAATAATATTGCTAAATTTGTCTGTGTAATATTTATATCTCTATTTATTCTATTATTATGCCTTATAACAAAATATATATATTTTACTGGACCATCTACCAGTATATTAGAACAATCTACAACTGTATCTAATAATTGATGGTGCATCTTATAATTATCAAAATAAATACGATATGGATTATTTACATTTTTATATGAATTATATAAATTATCGATGGTTTTAGTTAATTCTATATCATTATTATTATTTTCTGCTCTTATGCTATCATAGATAATATCTATACTTGTTATTTTTGTATCTTTATATGTAGAATAAGCAACACTCCCAAAAGAATTTATTAGTTCCTGAATAGGACGGGTTTTAATAGTTAACGAAAGACACATGTCTCTAATATTATTACTTTTATTTACCAAAAATTGTGGGAAAGCACTGTCATTATTTTTTGAAAACCAAAAATGTAATGGAATATATAAAACATTTCTAGAAGTTTCATATATTTTCATTGTTTCATAATCAGCATTTTTTCCTATTAATGACCATTCTTCATTATTTTCATCAGTTAATTCATTATGTATATCCAACCATAATCCATAATCTATTTGTGATGATATTATTTCCTTTCCGAATGCATTTAATGTAATACTTTCTATTATAGAATGCCCGATACTATCTACCCAATTAAGATATCCATTATCAGCTGGAACAGCGGCATCCACAATAAGGTTAGGGAGTTCGATTCTTAAGACCATATCTGTTATCCATCCATCAAATTTTTCGTCTATATAAATAGGACCATATGTTCTTCCGAAATCTAATTCACCAGAATTATTTAATTCCTTTACTGTCTTTTTTTTTTCAAAATAATCAAAAATAGTTGGGTCTGGATTATATAAATTAAAGTTTTTGTTATTTTTTAAAAATCTTTAGCCATTATTATACTATTAGTTATTATAATTAATATCTCTTAAATTATTATATATAATGGTTATTGAAAAGAACTGTGAAGATGTTCCATTTAATTATCTTAGAAACATAGATTTAACTGGCGGAGGAGGTGGAGGTCTTACAGATATACCAAATCCACTTATTTTAAACTCTTTACAAACCACTAGTTCCGCTAGTTTAACTCTCCGAACTTTAGAAAACCCTACTAATTCTAATATAGAAGAATTAGAGATTTTAGCTTCTGGAAATGATCCAGCAGGAAATGAAGCGCCTTTAGCTATTCGTTCTTCAAAAATATCTGTCGTGTCTGCAAATAACAATAATAAGTTAGATATAGGAGAAACGGATTGTACTGTATCCAGTAACACTGGCAATGTAAATATTACAGCAACTGCAGGCGATGTTTCTATTAATTCCGGTGGTACACAAGGGACTACTATTAGTGCAAATAATGATTGTAACGTATTAAGTGCTACAGGAAAAGTAATTATTACAGCAACTGGTGGGGATGTAGATATTAATGCGAACGATGATGCTATTAATTTAAACTCTGACTGGGATATAAATTTAACGGCTGGGTTTGATATTTCTCTTGAGTCTGATAGCGACATGCACATCGAAAGCATCGCAGGGACCGTAACTATAACAAGTCACGATAGCAATGTAAATATTTTATCAGAAAAAGGTAATGTATTTATTAAAGGAAATGCTAATGTAATACAAAATTCTTATAACAATTATTTTGTTCTATTACCTAAAAAACGAGTTAAGGGAATACCAGGCCAAGCCCCAGGATACCAACCACCACCATTCGAACCCCTCACAAATATTGGTACAGGTATTAGCGATGTAACAGAATTAAATGAATTAATAATTAATAGTAGTTATAATATCGTAACGAATTTACAAATTAATATTGAAGGATTAATAGCAAAACCTATAGCAAATAATTGGACTAATAATACAACACCAGATGGATTTGCAACATATATAAACTGTGGAATTATATGTAATAATGGCGCGTCAGGAAATAGCGAACAATGGATATATCAAATAAAACATAATGGAACAAATTCTGATGGACAGGCAGTAGATGTAAATGGTATTATAAATAAAATAAGAATCCTATGTGTTTCTTCTGCTGTAACAACTACAACAGTAGACACAAATAAATATAAAATAGGTATTTTTGCTTCTTCATCTAGTTCTATTGATATTTCTGGTGATTTAGATTCAAGTAAAACAACAAATACAGAAATTCTTACAACTGGAATATATCCGGAAGTTTATTTTAAGACTATAAGAAACTATACAAATAACTATGTAGACGATAATGGTGCATTGGTACGAGAAGGACTTAATTTAGATAATAAATACTTATATTTATTTTATTATTCATATACTACTGATATTGAAAATAAAGTGTTCTCAAATGGTAAATTTATAATAACATTGGATGGTTGTTCTGAAGAATTTAATAGAGAAGACTTTTAATTATTGTAACTAAATACAATAACAAAAAAAATAAAAAAAAATAAATTATACAATAATATATACCACACACACACACTATAATAATATATTTACATAACCGTCATGGTTTCAGTATCAACGTGTTCCTTCCTGAAAAACCACCCTTCTTGGGATTCCATCCACCAACCATTACGGTAGTATTTGGAACCATATTGAGGATGAGACTTTAGGGGCTTAAGAAGGAAACCACGACCATATTCAACAACCCATTCAAGGAGGGCGGATGAATATTCGACTGCACCATGGCGGATGAGTTCATCATAGTGCTCTTTCTTGAAAAACCACCCTTCATGAGATTCCATCCACCACCCATTACCGTAATATTTCTTACCGTAATCCGGATGATCCTTAGGAGCACGGACAAGATACCCCTTACCATAGGTCGTAATATCTAGACTGGTAAGGTCCACCTCTTCACCTTCATCACTATAGACGGAATCTTCATCGGTAGACATTTCTTCACTATAAACACTATCTTTACCATCATCTTCCTCACTATCTGTGCTATACATCGAACTTTCACCATCAGTAACTGTATATGTTTCAGTATCTACAACAACATCTTGGTTATCAACTAGTACAACATCAGAAATATATTCAGCACCAAGTTCAACAAGAGTGTTCAACTCAGACATCTTAAAAAACCAGGCATCATGCTTCTCAATCCACCATCCTCCCATAAAATATTTTTCTCCGGCCCTCCAATCATCCTCAGCAGGACGGAGGAGAAGACCACCCTTAAACACCTCAAGGGTCATATCATATAGTTCTAGATTATAAGATTCATTGTAATACAATTCTCCCTGAGGTTCCGATTTGAACATACGGAACTCTAGTAGACTCGGGTCCATTGTAGTGCAGTTATGGAGGACACCTTCCATATCCTCCTTGTTATGACTACAATCGGTTTGAAACATAAAGTTTCCATCGTAGAATGCGTTGACTGTGTAAACTGGTTGCGTGGTATGGTTAGATTGGGACATCTTGTTATACTTACTTATATTGTTATTTCCTAAAATCAATTTTTTTTTAATTATTATTATTATTTTAATTTAAAATCTAATTTTTGATATCATCAAGAGTTAATTTTTTTCGGTTAAAGGGATTCTCTTCTTTTTCCATTAAACATCTACTTATTATATAGCGGTCCATATAAATATCAGTATCTGGTATTTTTACAGGACATTCTATAATACTACTACAAATAGGATCTCTTGTAAAATCCTGACTATTTTTATAATCTATCTGTAATTTAATCGTTTCAATAAAATTAGTAAATAAATAATTTTTATTGTTATAACTCTCATTATAATTGTCCCAACATAATTTACATAATGGATTTATATCTGATGAAAAATAGTCTAGAACTGAGTTATAAGATTTTGAAATTAAAGTTCTTATAATAATGTTTATTAAATCAGCCAGGTTTTTATTAATATCGAGTATTACTTTATTTCTAAAAATAGAATCAAATAAAGTAAATATAGTTTCTATATATATATTTCTAATTTCATATGATAGTAGAATATCTTTATTTATTTTTCCTATAAATGTTAGATATGCAATGATAACTTCAGTTTTATATGGTGATACCTTTTTAATCTGGTTAAGAAATGTATAAGCTATTTTTTTCTGATAGTTTGTATTTACAACACGTATAATTGAACCTTTATTTTCCATTTTATCATTCAGATCTGCAATATTTAATAAATATAATTCTATATCTATATCGGTTTTAGAAATTTTGTAAGCTATATTAAATATTTCTCTAAGAAATATTGTAGTTGATATTTTTTTAAGAAATATATCATTTTTAGATTTAAGTGTTAAATCGAAATAGAAATTACTATATTCTATAATAAATTCTTTACTCTGGATTATTAGAGATTGCATTATTACTTTAGAGAATGTTATAAAATCAAATATATTTTTATAGAAAAATGGATTATTCTTTTTATAAATATAAATTATATTATAAACATCTCGATTCCTTATTTTATAAAAATATTTTATTAGATAATCTATAAAATCTTCGATTGAATAATAAAGACCTTGTAGTATTCCATTAAGATAAAGTCGTCGCTTTATTATATCATTTTTTTCTTGTGTTAAAATCGTTAACTCTTCATGTGTAGAAGCCTGTTCAAGTTCATTCCTCAATATAATCAGGTCTGCTCTACGTAAATTTAATTCTTCATAATAATTAATAACCCCTATATCTAATAAATGAACTATTTTATCAATAATATAGGTCTTAATTGTTGAATCCTCAGAATATTTAAATTTTCTATTAAATAGTTCAATAAAAAAATAGGTTAGATTTATTAAATGTCTCTCTTTGCGTTGGTACATAATATCACTTGTAGTTGATGCTTCTAGATACTGTGATTTTAAAAAATAATTGTCTATTATATAATTTGTCGTTGGCATTATAAGTTCATATGAATAATTATCCAAAAATATAATTAAGAAATCAACAAACTGCCGATTAATTACAACATTAAAATCCTTATCTTCTATAAACATTTGAATAATATTATAACTTGATGGATGTGATAAAAACATTGCATCTTTAAATACATCCATCATCTTCTGACTCTTTGAAATACTCTCCAAAAAATCCATTTTACTATATATGTTTTCCTTTAGTTTAATATAAATTAAACAGTATAAAGCTTCTTTATTTGCATAAGAAAGTCCTATATGTACTTGATTATCGTCATACTTAGAAATCGTAAAACTCATTGTAATATTATAATAATATCCGTTATATAAATTTTAAATATTAACTTTAATTAATTACCATCCACGACTGCTTGTATGGTCCTTCAATAATTTTTTTGCATTTGTTGTTATCTGTTTATGTTTTTTTTCAGATATATCTGTTTTTAATAATTTTACCAATTCCTCACTTGACGAAACTACAAAACAATTCACACCATCCTTAAAAGGTGTTTTCACATTATCTACCCACTTAGAATTCAAAACCAATATACAATCCATATAAATCGCCTCTAAAAATGTATACTGGCTACCACCACCATCATTTTTTATCGATGATAAATCCACCATATACTTACAATTATCTAATAATCCCTTTAGGTCTTCAAAATCCTTTCCGAATTTCCCTTTATAGTATTTACTAAAATTAGTATGTCTTAATTTATGGTATATATATAAATCATTCAGAGCACCATAGATTTCTACCTGATTTTTCTTCGCCAATTTATTATTAGCCTCAACCACTAAATGGGTGTTTTTATCAAAATCTACTCTGGAAATAGAGATATTCCTTGTTTTTTTCTTAATACTTGTTTTATCAAATGGGAATTCATAAAGAGGGTGATACAAAAATTTGCTTTTTATACCATGCTTTTCCTTTAATAGTTTCTGGACGGTTTTTCTAATTGTTATAACCTTATTCCTTTTAATGAAATCTAATACCTCTTCCTTTAATTCTGTTGGGTCATGAATAACTATTGTTGCACCCTTTATAAATGGCAAATATTCATAGAATTTTTTATCAACAGCAGTTATAAGCAAATTCGGTAACTTTACTACATCTTTTATCGAAAGATTCCTATAATTTACACCATAACCATATGGACGCTCCTTAGACTCTGTTTTATTTGAGATCCGGTACAATTTATAATCCTTTTTTAACGCAAGGTGCGATGTAAAAGAAACCCAACCACCATACACAGGTTTAGCCATATAAACCAAATTATATTTCTTATTTTTTTTAGTTCTTTTAATATTCGACATATAATAATTAAATAAAATAATATAAGGGTATATAAATCTTTATTGTAATGGATTACGTCCAGCAAAATTGCGAAATTAGATATAAATGTTCACTAGAAAGGGTTATAGACGGCGATACCATTGATGTCTGTATCGATTTGGGGTTCGATGTCCTAACTCGTAAAAGATGTAGACTTCTTGGTATAGATACACCCGAAAGTAGAACATCTGATAAAGAAGAAAAAAAATATGGACTACAAAGTAAAAAAAAACTACGTGAATGGTGCCTCAAAGCAATCGAATCTGATAAAGATGATATTCATCTTGAAATCCGCTGTAAAAAAGGCAACACGAGCGATAAATATGGACGAGTTCTTGCCGAAGTATGGGTCATTGATGGTGAAACCGAAACAAATATTAATGGATGGCTATGCCATAACCACTACGCGGTCCCATATAATGGCCAGAATAAAGATGATATTAAAGACGCACACCTTAAAAATCGTGAAATCATTGGGACTCTACTCTAGTTCTACACCGCATAATAGATTTTTGTTATAAAAAAAGACGTAATACCATAACAATATAAAGATTACTATCCAGTGGACGTATATCGTTTTAGTTAGATTTTTATTATTCCATTCTAATCCAAATAAATACATAAAAGGTTCATATAACCACCTCATATAGACTTCAGAAAAGGCCGAATCTGTGCTGGAATCCTTGAGCCCACCTACTTTCTGTGTTAATACTGTAAATAAACACATATCATCGAATAATCCCCAGTGTAAGGGAACCAACATAATAGATAGATACATATATATAAAACTATGGGGCATCATATTTTTTGGTATTGTATAAATTAGAACCGGTATAAATAGAAAAAATACATGTATCCAATTTAAAATTGTTGCAAGCATTATAATACTATTGATTATTTTATTTTATTTTAACTTAATTTTATTGGACCATTCCATCATCATCACCATTATCACTATTATAATTACCAAGGAAAGGGCCAGTGACAGGTATGCCGACGGACACGCGGAAGATTTTTAGCTTCACCCTGGTGCTTAGTGTCGTCGACTTCCAGAGCGGGTATAGCTGGTTGAACATTGATCGTGCCACCGCTAGCCTGGTGTCGACGTCAATGTCGGTGTTGCCGTCGTACTCGATCATCGACCCGGGGTGTCTTAATACGGTGACGATCTGAAGCTCTTTGCCGCCGCCGATGCAGACCTTGTCCGCGTCCTTGGTCTTTCCCCGGTGCCAGTGCCAGGGGCAGTGGCAGTGGCAAGGAAAGGACCAGTGCCAGGGGCAGTGGCCTGTCCATTATTTTTTTTAGAATTCATTTCCGAATTATGTTCTTTAACCAGAGCACGGCGTGCTTTTATTATAGCTATTTCATCCGTTTCGCCTTCCGGAGCTGTTTTTTTTAACAATAACCAAGATTCTATTATATCGAATAAATAGACACCATAAATATAGTCTAAATTCGACCATAAAAATGGTTCAAATATGAAATCTAAATCCGTATCAACTGCAAGTACTGCCAAATCTTCTGCTATTTTATCATCAAGGAATAGTATTTTATATATAGATTCATCATAAAAATGTTCACTATCTAAATATTTTTGTTTAGACCTAGTAATTATGCCACTATATCTATCTGTATAAATCTTCACACCCTTATGTTTTAATTCTGATTGGGTTTTTAAATCAAATTCTTCTATCTCTCCATTATTAACCTTTAAATAATATAGATAGGTTTCTACCTGGTATTGTATTAGTTTAATAAACGATAGTCTACCCTTTGTCCATTTATCTTCATTAAAAAGTGTTGGTCTAGATAAATTTTCCTTTTTTACCCATGAACTTACCCAGTCATAATAATAATAATTATTAGCACTAACAACATAAGTTACATCTTTTACAATCTCCGCCAACTGAGTCGGTAGGTGTTTCTCTGGTTGGGTGGTTCTTGCACCACGTAAAGTTTTTAATTCATATAATAAGTCATCTGTAATCCGTTGAATTTCTAATTCTAATTCTTGAGGTATATTAGACCTATTATCTTTCGAGAAAATTTCAATAAATGAGGACGTATCTTTATGACTTAATTTTATATGATATAGTTCTGCTAAGAATTTATTTATTGTTGTAGGGTCTATTTGTTCACGACTACCTGGTTCTGTCTTTTCCACTAGATTATGTATATCCCTAATAAAAACCTTTATGTCCTCGTTTTCACCATCTTCATTTTCAGTTAAACTATAATTCTTAAGCAATCCAACAATTTGAGTTCTATAAAATTGTTCTTTTAATTTTTCATCATTAGTATTTGATACTGTTGTTTTAATATTTTTTAGTAGTTCTATCAAAATATTAGACTGATTTACTGGATTTGTAGCACCACGATTACTTCCACCGGCACCTCCATCTTGTAAAAATTTATTTTTTTTAGATTTATTTTTAGAATGTTTTTTATTTTTCTTTGTTTTCTTAATTTTTTTTAATGCCGGTTTGCGTAGTGGTCCCTTACGACCATTTCCACTCTGTGGTGCTTCAGTAATCATCGGTGTTGCTGGTGCTAAAGTATTCGTTGTGATCTGTGATGCTTCTGCTTCAGTATTCATCTGTGGTGGTGGTGCTGGTGCTAAAGTATTCAATTTTTCTAGTATATTAATTACTTCATCAGCATTATCCTTAAATCTCTCATAATTCTTGGGCCAGTCCTTCTTAGACATTAAACTAGCATGTTCGCCACTATTTACAAAAAAGCTTATTAATTTTATTAATCCCGAAAAATCATTGCTTGTATTATATTTAAAAAAATCGGCAAAAAATTCTTCAAAAGATATGTAACCTTTTAACATTTTATTTAATTTCTGTTTTTTCACCGCCAACTCCTCCTCCGTCTCTGCCGTCACCTTATTAAACTCATTTATATATTTTGATAGTTCTTGCATCGAACTAACTTTATTTTTAACATTGTTTTGATATAAAACAAAAGGTTGGTTCAATACCATTTGTCTAAACTGGTCTGATAATATAAGAAGATTATCAGTCGAGTTTAGATACCAGTTGTTAGGAGAATCTCTATTTCCTATTACACCATCACAACTTTCCCAAAAACGTGCCTTTATCTGTTCTATCTGTTCTGTGGCTGAACCTGTTCCAAATTTTTGCTGTCCTAATTCTTCTAATAACATTTGAATATTTGGATTTCCGGTTGGCTTGCCGGCATTAACAATTCTTTTTGATAGATTCAAATAATCTAATAAAGAATCAATCAAATTTTTTACTCCTGTTAGTTGATCCGGTAGATCATCAACAACTTTTTTTAATACGTTAAAGTCATTATTTGTATGGTCAATATTAAGAGTAAGATTTGAAAATTCTCCAGATTTGTGGTCTTCGGTAATCTCATTATCAGGGGTGAGCCTGTTCTGCAATCCTTTTGAATCAAACTCGGAATGTCTTGGAACATTCTTGCGTTTTCTTTTTGAAGCAAATGCTTCACGTTGAAATCCATACAAAACGGTTTTTATTAAAACTTTTAATTGACGAGGAAGATCTTCACTTACTAATGCGCCAATATTTACTACTCTATCAATCTTTTTTAATTGTTCTAATTGTTCTAAAATATCATCAAATTCAAACAAATCTTTTAGATGTTTTACTAATTTTTCATTTAAAGCCTTATTAGATAATCCTTCTACTGACTCTTGTATTAAAGCAAACTGAGCCTGCCATATACCATTTAAACCAACATTATTTAATGAATCTATCTTTTGACCTATTGTATTAATTTTCTGTTGTATACTAGCGCCAGTTGATTCTATTCTTTTTTCAATATTTTCCATAACATATACTCCAAAATATTTAACCTTTACCCCCTTAAACTCATTGGCAGCATCACCTGAAATCAAATTTTGTGTTTCTTTTTGTTTTTCTTTAATCTCTTTAACTAACTGTTCATGTCTTCCTTGGTCGTTTTCCTGTAAATAAACACCGGTTTCAAATAATACACTCACATTTTCTTCTGTGCTAATATATTCTGTATTTTTTATATAATTCAACATACGACCTGACAAAATACGTTCTAATGTTGTTAATACTGTAATTCTGGTGGGTTGTCTTTCCCATACTTTAAAACCTTCCAACTGAAGAATTGTTTGGACCATATGTGAAGTATCACCCGAGAATTTAATTATCTGTAAAATCCGTTTGTGAACCTCCTTTTCTTCATCAAATAAATACTGGGCCTGTGCAAACATTGGTAAAATATTTGTATCTACTATTTCAGCGTCTTCGTCTCTTCTTGAAGAAATAAATAATTTAGGGTCTTTTATATGTTCTATAATCTCGTCAGCGCATATAGATTGTGTTACAGTCCATGGTTGTGGATCTGATACTCCAGGCCATAGTCCACCTTTACTTGCCATAAACTCTTCACTTAACCCATCAGTTTCTCCGAGTTCTAATGCCCATTGATTAAATGTAAAATATATATTATTATCATTTACACTAAATATTTTATATTTAGGTGTACGTCCTTTCTCAAATGAAGTAAATTCTATAGTTCTTAAATATGCTATGGCTTGCCATGGTACACCTTTGGCTCTGCGTTCTTCTATAGAAAAACTTAGATAACAAAACACCATCGTTAACTGCCAAACAAAATTTGTAACAAATAAATTTATCTCATTTGGATTTGTTAAATTAGGCGGTGCGGTGCCCTCTTTTTTTCCTAGTATCGTTTTAATATATTTGTAAATTAGAAGACTATATTTTGTATGATACCAAGGCCTTGATGGATTATGCTCATCTCCCGTACCGTTACTCCAGCGTGCATCTTCATTAGCACCATCTTTAGCCATAATAGTTGAATCTATATAATCTTTATCTGGTATAGGAGGATCTTCATCTACACCCTCGGTTGGTAGATTATAATCTAATGGGACAATTCTGTCATTTTTAGCATCTCTTTTTGGTGTCCCAGCCGAATCAATATGATTCGAAACAGTTGGCATATGTGTAGTTATTAACTGTTTTCCAGCATCATGTATAGTTTGGAACAAAAATGATTTATTCGTTGCGTAAGATTCTTCCTTTGTCATGTCTTCCTTTTTAAACATTACATTATGTATAAAATTACCTGTATCTTTTGATATATTAGAAGCAGTTCCTCCGAATGATTGTAATTCATCATTATCATCCAGATACCAAAATTTTCTGCTGGGATTTTTTTTATCTTTTAATTCCTGAACTCCAAAATATTTTACATTATCATAAATCCCTTTTTGTTTTAGATACCAAACATATCTATCTTCACCACTAACACCGGCGGGTATATCTGAAAAATAATCGGTCGTTACATTTGCAAGTGATTTATCAAATAAAAAATCGTGGGCAGAATCTAAATTAAAAATCCCTTTATCTGCGTCATTAATATTACTATTATTAAGTAAAGTTATAATTTTATCTTTAAACTCTGTTTTTGATAATCCTAAATCTACCATTATATAATACTATTATAAAAAATATAATATCTATAAACTAATCTATAAACTAATCTATAATTAATTGTACTTAATCCACTTATTCTCTTCATAGTCTCTAAGAAGACCGTGCATTACATTAAAAATCACTTCATCCATTTCTATCTTTCCATCAACAAGTAGATTTAGCCAGTTAATCATTTCCTCGTGGAAGGTTTTCCAAAACTGTTCTTCCTGTCCCTCGAAAAGGAATGTAATATCTTTAAATTCTATACCATTATTAAATAGTTGACCATACGAATCAAAGTGATGTATACAGACGTTGTTGTTTAGACGGACTGAAACAAACAATTCTGAGCGCAAACCAAGGTTGTTCTTGTTGGGTTCCATGTTGTTGTGTGTGTGTATTTATATATATATTAAAAAAATTATTCAATTTTATTTATCTAATTTAATCAATTTAGTTAGTTTTCTATTATTCAAATGCAAGTTCCTCATTATCACCGATATTTTCCCAACAAATATTTTTAAACAATATACCAGCATGCTTACCTTTAGTATATTTAGATTTCATACTGGTTTGTAGTTCTTTTCTAGAAGGTGTTTTACCAGAACCATAAGCAGATTTGAACCATTCCAAAAACTGTGTAAATGCCTCGTCAATATGGATAGATTCACCCTTAGTTTCCTTGATACGTTCCGAGAAGAACTGAGAGCAAGGATCACTATTATTCTTATATTCGTTCGTGTTTTCTTTAACACTCGCTGGTTCATAGATACCTTCTTTCTTGTAGATTTTATATTCTTCTAGTAGAATCCACATAAATGCTTCAGGCCAGTGTTCCATTTTACGACTCAATTCATCATCAATAGGGAATTCAAAGTTGTTGTTAGGGTCTGGGTTATCTACAAACCGAGACCTAAATTCAAGGTTCCTAATACGCCTCCAAGTACCATCATCGATTTCCGATACTTCTGGTTTGTTATTACAGGTAAGAACGAGTTTAAATTGTGGATAGAACTCGATAGGGTCTTTATGCAAAGCTCTTGCTGTAATTTTATCACCACCAGTAAGTTCCTTCATAAGACCGATATTTAGTTTTTCTCCCTTTTCTGGTTCCTGTAGAACAGCAAACCTCTTACCCTTTGAACCAGCAAGATTAGGTGTAGCTGTTTCAGCAGCGGCACGTGTCTTTGTAAGAAGTGCTGAAGGGAATGTTGTAGTGTAGTCACCAAATGTTTTCTGAAACAATTCAATCAACTTAGATTTACCATTACCACCAGAACCGGACCACATATGAAACTTTTGTCCCTTAATCTCACCGTCAAGGAAACTAGATAGCAACCTAATCGCATATTCACGCTCATCTTTAACAGGTAGAATCTGGTGTAGGAATGCACGAACCTCCTGGACCTGAGGGTGAAAGTTATCAAAGTCTAGTAGATAGTTTATCTTTGTAGAGTATTTGATGTAATCTTCAGAAATACCATCACGGAATGTATTATTCTCTAGGTCAAAGACACCATTCTCAAACCCAATCAACTTAGTTTTGATATCAAGCTCAGCTTCAAAATCTTCGAGATAAAACAATTCCTGACATTCGGTCATTACCTGTGCCTTGAATGGTGTTTTCTGAAGTTTATCAATCAACCCATGAATAGTTTTTATCCTTTTTTCCATTTCATCGAAATCTGGATCATCACTATCAAGATTATTCTGCCTATTACTAAACTCAAGACGAAGTTTTGTAAATTCTTTAAGAATAATAGTTGAAATACGTTTTTTTAGTTCAATACCCTCATCAAGAATTTTCCAGCGGTGGTTAGAGAAATGATACCATCCGGTTTTCTTATGAGCATAGACAAACTCATCTTTAAACATCTGATACATTACCATCGCAACCGCATAAGGTGTACCATTAAGACTTTTGTAGAGGTATTTCCTAAGATCATTTTTAGTAAGTTCAGCATATGCCTCTGGATTATCTTCTTTAGCCCACATATAGAGTGTTCCTAGACCAAGACCCTGATTATCCATATAAGGCCATTCCTGTTCACATTCACCATCTTTAAATTTAGGTGACTTTTTACTAAATGTAATCCAGATAGGAAGTAGCCTGTCATCAATATTATGCAAACACCAACCAAGGTTTTGCCACTCATTGTAATTATTTGCTCTGTCTAAAGAAAGAATATCAATAATTTTTTTGATTTTATCAAGATTTTCATTAAAATTAGTATTAATTCTTGATGGACTTTTCTTTTTCTTATTCCTAATAACAGGGCGTTGCTGCTTCTTTAGACGTTCCTTCTGAGGAATTGCCTGATACATCTTTGTAATCTCTTCATGTTTCTCATCCTTAATTAGTGTAATATCTTTCTTTTGCTTGTTCCTAATACTCATTAGGTCCAACAATTTACGATGACTATATTTACCCACATCAATCAACTTAAGATTGGTGTTAAATGATTCATAGATTTTTGTTAGCTTATAGGCCTCGCAGTTAGGTTTGCGACTACCATACATCTGCCAGTTATTTTTCTCAATAACACAAATATCGATAACATCTTCAATCGAATTAGTAATACCAAGCTTAGATAGAATATCCTTAACACGCTCATTGTTAATCATCTTATATCGAAGAATATACTGAATCATAGGAAGAGTAAGTAGTTTAGGTATAATAATATGAATACCATCCTTTACTATTTTCTTTTCTTTGTCTACTTTAGGTTTTGTCTTTTCTAAAACAAAGATTTCAATATGTCCTTTAATATTTAGTAGTTCTTTTGCCTCTTCTAAATAGCATTTTAGGTATTCAACAATAAACTCATCGTTATATTTCCTAACACTATCTTCTAGATTAAACCTAAAATCTAAATCAATCAAAACTGGTGAAAATTCATTGTGTTTTTCTGTAAGATAGGCTTCTTTACCTTGTTCAAAAACATCTCTATGGTAAATATCTAGAAAATTATCATACTTGTCGTCGGGAATAGTAAATGAACCACCATAATGGACTGGATGGTTTGGAATAATAGTATGTGTGAATTCTGGTTTATCATTTCTCTTATATTTATTGAGAAATGATTTCAAAGTTGGGACAATCGGTTTTGCGATTTTTGTAGAAGTCATATTAATTTAATAATACATTTTATTAATTTTATAAATTCAAATTTTTATTTAAATATAATTATATATATCTATAAATGAATTCTACTAAACGAATTCTTAATGACATTAAGAACTATACCAATAGTGATTTAAAGGATAATGGTATTTTTTGTGAATTTAGTGAAAATAATATTTATAATGTAAAAGTTCTAATCATAGGGAATAATGATACTCCATATGAAAAGGGTTACTATTTATTTAATCTTACTTTTCCACCAGATTATCCATTTAATCCGCCTAAGGTTACTTATTGCACACAGGGAAATAATATTAGATTTAATCCAAATCTATATACAAATGGAAAAGTTTGTGTTTCTATTCTAAATACATGGGATGGTCCTGGATGGACTGCTGTCTGTTCTTTAAATTCGGTTCTTTTGTCTCTACAATCTTTACTTAATGAAAATCCTATACAAAATGAACCAGGATGGGGTGCTATGGGAATTGATGATACACGGGCAAAACAATATAATGAAGTTATAAAATATAGCAATCTATATATTGCTGTTCTAAAGAATATTATTCAACCACCAGAAGGATTTGAATGTTTTAAACCTATTATGAAAGAATTATTTATTAAAAATAAAGACTTTTTTTTGGATTATATAGAAACAACAAAATCTATAGATAATTCTTTATTGAGGTCTCAGATTTATGGACTATTTATTAAAGTAAATTATAATTTTTGTATAAAACAATATAATTTATTAGTACCTAAAGTGAAAATATCTAAACGTAAAGCTCCGAATAAAAATTCGAATTTATTTGAAGTTGACTATGAACAAATCTCAGAGAATGACGATAAACTATATGTTGTTTCGCTAACAAAAACAAATAAAAAAAGATGGAAATTAAAAAATAATAATAAAATTGAAATTTAAAGTATAGTTTATATTATATACAACAATATGCAGTTCTGTGAAAATTGTGAAAATATGCTTTACTATAAAATTGTCAATGAAGATATAAAAGATCCGGAATCAGATATGGTTGAATCAAAAGAGAAACTAAGTTATTATTGTAGATGTTGTGGTAATACCGACGATACTATAAAACCTAAAGAAAATAGTGTTTACTCAATTAACTTTAATACAGATGGTATCAAAAAGGAATCTATAATTAATCAATATACTCATCATGACCCATCACTTCCAAAAACAATTGGTATCAAGTGTCCTAATAAGAATTGTCCTGCTAAAACTCCTAATATTATTTACATTAACTATGATGAAACAAATATGAAATATATTTATATGTGTCTAGACTGCCATAAAAGTAAAATCGAACCTAATGTCTGGTAATTAGTATTATTTATAAAATTGATTTATAAATATTTTTTATTATAAAATAATATGTCTTCTAATATCATTACCGAACCGACATTTGTTGATAACAACGATTTTCTCAAAAACTACCATACCCTAAAACTAAGTAACGTTACAACCAACAAACTATCTAAATATGAAAGAACTGCTGTTTTGGGTATACGTGCAACTCAACTAAGTATGGGAGCACAACCTTTTATTGACCCACCTAAATATATGACTTGTGTAGTAGAAATTGCCGAACTAGAACTAGACAAACATAAAACACCTTTCATTATTGAAAGAGATCTTAACACAAAAAAAGAATACTGGAAAATAGAAGATATGATTGTTTAATTTAATACATACCATTATTTAATAGTCTATTTGGTTCAAATTCATCATTAAATTCCTTCGGGGCTTTAGTTACATTTTTTATTTCATTACTATTATCATCATGTATTATACGCTGATATGGGTTTAAATCTTCTTCATAGCCATTTTCCCATATAAGATTTATTGTATTATATTCTAAATTCTGGTTTAACTTTTTTAAAGCTCTAACCTGCTGTAATCTATCATAAATATCTTTACCTATCGCATCACTCATCATTTTTTTACTATCTATTATCTGTTTGAATCGCATATCTTTAAAAGTAATAATTATATTCAAAGAACCCATAAAAAATTCAATATCTACCTCTACTAAATCAAATAGTTCTTTGTTAGTAATTTTATTAGATGATTTGTTTAACAATTTTTTTATATCCATTAAATCTGCCGGATTTAGCGAATCTATAATATATTTCATAGAAATATTCGCCAATACTTCCTTAGTACAATCTTTACACTCATTTACATCAGAAATCCTTACCTTGAGCGTTTCTTCCTCTCCTTTCTCATTCTTTATCTCATTCTCTATTATATTATTTACACCTGCTTCATCTACCACATTTTCTACTACTTCATTTTCTAGTATATTATTTATTTTATCATTTACAGAAACATCTGCAACAAAGGAATTCATTATATCACTATTTACTTTATTTATTTTAGAACTATTAACGTTATTAGAAAATTTATTTATTTTATACATAAGAATTGATATTAATACCAATAAACATAGGGTAATAACTTGTTTCATTATTATTATATAATATATTATTCTAATAATTTACAAGAGAAATATAATTCAGAATAATTCCAGGTTAGTTTTTCTGCCGAAATAGGTTCATTATTATCAATATCATATTGTTCAGCTATATCCATATTTTTATTGATATTCATAACAAAATATATTATTGTTTTAGAACTATTCTTATATTTTATATTATTCTCTGTTTTATAGATATATAGATAAAACTGAGCTATAGACAAAGAACAAATAATCCATATATGACCATTATAGTATTTATCATTACTATATCTTCCGACCATACCATAGGTCTCACCTTTATATCTTTGTTTAAAATCATTTGTAATAGTTTCTGCTATTTTTTTGAAATTACTTAATCCAATAGAATATAATATAGTTTTATCGAAATCTATATGGGTTAATGCCATTATAACCGAAGTATCATTTAATTTTTGTATATTCCCATATGTATCAAAAGAAGAAATAATACCATTCTCTGATTTATGATGATTAATTTTCATTAGCATATCATCTAATATATTATTTATCCAATTATAGTTATAATCTTTATAAACAAGATTTATAAAATTAGAATATTCTTTTACAAATTTAAATTGTACCACCCTTGTATAAAAATGCCACCCATATAGTTCTTCCCATAAATCAAAACTTGGCGTGTTATAGTTACGTACAATATAATCAAGATCTCTTTCAATTATAGGTAAGATAACATTATTACATAGTGTATACCACCCCTTGTTATAAAAAAAATTATATAATTTAATCATATTTAATCCTCTAAGTGCAGGACCATCATTCTGAGGTCTACCCCAAGGTTCATTAAACGCACTTTTATCTGGATTAAATTTAGGTTCACCTAATCCAGTTAGTGTGTCTGTATTTTGCAATTCAAACTCTGTTTCTATATAATTCATTATTTCAGATAAATACAAATTCGTTCTCTTATGTTCTTCTATAATAGACCGGTATACTAAAGCCGCATCTCTTATCCAATAATATCTATAATTTGGAGAATAAGAAGGAGAGGCATATAAAATATTATAAAAAATATTTTCCTTAATTTTTTTTATACATATTTCTTTTGTTTTATTGATATCCATTATACTATACTATTTATATTTTTATCGTCGCTTACAACAACCACATTTTTGATTCACTGTTCCATCAATATTTAGACAAGTAGGGCAGCAATTACTACGCACACAATATTCACAGATATTATTATAGGTGCCGTCTTCATTCTTACAATCCCTACATCCATGCCTTTTTTTACAGATAGAACAATCATCTTTAAATACGTAGGCACCTGTGAGCTCCTTTCTATATTTAATACAACTCTTACATCCATATTTTGTTTTCTCTTTCAGATTAAATTTTGCCTTCTCCTCAAGACTATAGAATTCCTGCTTACATATTTTAATCAAATTTTTTGGGTCATCCAATTTAAGCCAATTATTATGTGTAAAAAGATACTCGACTTCATTCCATTTCCAAATATTAATCGCCGAAATACTAATATTATATTTTTTTTGTAGCATCTTTAGATTTGCTTTGTTTTTTCCACAAATATCCTCGGTTAGTTTATTAGAAACCCTTATACTTACTTGGCGATCCCTATAATACCTGTTAAAGGCATCATGATTTGTTGGGGGATTGTAGTACTGCATGGTTTGTTTGCTGTTTGTTTGTATTTAAGATATTGTTGAATAAAATTATTCAATTTTTTCATATTTAAAAGATTAAAGGTATATAATTATAAATGGACCTTTATTCTTTAAAGAAAATTGGTCAGGGCGGGTTTTCAAAGGTAGAACTAGTTAAAGATGCGAACACATCTAAATTATATGCTCGTAAAACTATTTTTCCTAGATATGTAAAACACGTTCATAAAGAAATAAAAATTCTCAATATTTTAAAAAAGATTAAACACAAAAATATTGTCAACTATATCGGAAATCAATATAGCGAAAATAAATTGGGATTAATTTTTGAAAGATTGGAATTAAATCTATATGATTTTTATAAACAATATCCTGAAAGAATAGATTATTTGTTAGTCTGTAAATTTACTAAACAAATACTAGATGGTATAGAATTTATTCATTCTATTTTTATAATCCATGCTGATTTAAAACCAGAAAATGTAATGATAAAAGACCTTGAAACCACGACAATTAAAATTATAGATTTTGGATCAAGTATTGTTAACGGATTAGATAAACATACACATTTCTATCGTGTATCTAGATACTATCGTGCACCAGAACTTGTTTATGAAGAACAATTTAATGAAAAAATAGATATCTGGAGTGTAGGATGTATTTTGTATGAACTAATCGTTTTTAAACCACTGTTTGTTTCTAGAAATGCCCAAACACTAAAACTTATTATGACTACACTTAGCTATGAAAGAGGATTTTTGAAATACCTACAAATGAATCATCTTTTTATAAGTTTTAGTAATAATGAACAATTATATATTGCAAGTCTTCTATATAAATTATTGGAATATAACCAAGAAAATAGATATTCAGCAACTAAATGTCTAACTTCTCCTTTTTTTAATTAAATTTATATTTGATTATAATAATGAGTAAATCGCAGAAAAAAATTAAAATTTTCGAAAAACATCAAGAAAAATTTGGTAATAGTATAACTGGAAAAGTTATAAGTCTAGATTTTGATGATCTATCTGGACTCTTCTGGGTTCACTCTCCTAAAAATCTAAAAAACAAATTATCAAATGGTCGACATACTCCTAATAAATTTGATTTTAAAGATATTAATGAATCTAATTCTAATATAGAAGAAGGGTATATCATTACATGTAATTTTGTTATTAATAAAACAAAATCAGGTAAAGAACTCAAATTCTTTAATGTAAAAACCAAAGAGATTAAAAAAACAAAAAAAAATAGTCTTAATGATAAAAAAAGAAATAGAAGTAATAAATTTAATAAATCTAAACCACTACCTAGAGTTTTTATGTTATTTGGTCATTCAAATGAATGTACTCTTTTAGATATAGATAGTACACAATCATTGAATGTTATTAATGATAAAAGTAGAATAAATCTAAAGGAAGATTTTAAAGATGTTCTACCATATAACAATAAAATTAAATTTCTTAATGGTCAACTGTCTGGAAGAATGGGACTAACTAGTACTAGTTATAGTATTATGGAATTTATGCAAAGTAGCGACTATTTCAGAGATTTGATTTATACCTCAAAAAATATGAATGATATGAAAGAATTAGATAACTTTTTAAATATAGTAAGTAAAACTCACGATTACTACGGTGATGGACAAGATACTCATTTTGGTATTTATCCTAGAACAAATAAAAATGGAAAAACTATTAATGGTCCTAAAGATTCTGCTGTCACATTTCTTCCATCTACAGAATCTGGTAAATACGAGTTTTATAATGGTAGTTCATGGCCTGTAGGTATATATGAACTGCCTATATTTGATACTAATGATTTTTATACTTCGAATCAAAAGTACACAACATTGTTTAAAAATTATAAAAAATCGAAGGACCCTAGTTGGGAGTTTTTTAGTGTTATTAATGATCCACCTCCACACCGCCTTTTAAAAAGAGGACTTCTTTTAGATATACCACAATCAACAGAATTCGAAAATGAATCCGAATATTTAGATATGTTAAAACCAGAAATAGATGAGATAACTAAATATAACAAATTTTTAATGAATGATATAAGTTCGCAAGAATATTTTTCTCCAGAGCGATACTTTAGTTTAAGTTATTTAATACGGAATATTATTAGACTGGCTAATATTAAACCTGATGAAGAAATTATTTTTATTACTAATATCTGTAGAGGAGTAAATTCGCCACATAATACTAACCCATCAATAAAGGGTCAATTTCCGATATTTAATCAGATGTATGACCCATTAGTAGGAAAACAAACCAAAAAAAGAATTAATGCTTTAAGAAGAAATTCTAGAGGTGGAACACGGAAAAAAAAAATAAATTATTTTATTATAATATAATATAATGCCTGTTATTAGAACCCCCGAAGGCTATGAGAAAATACATGTTGTTAATCTTGCGGATGATTTAAGTAATAATAATTCTTCTACTCCTGTCAAAACCGCATTTACTATTATGAATACTATTGCTATTGCGGGTGGAACACTTTTAGCACCAACCGTTGTATTTAGTAACACACACGATGTTACAACTTTAAGACATATGTCTATTGTTGGATTCCAAGGTAGTAGTAATACAGTTCCAACTGTTATTACAGAAGATAGTTCGTGTACTGTAGAATTATGGGTTTCTGATACGAATGTAGAAGCGGATTTCTATGGACCAATTGCATTCGGAGAATTCAGTAATGGATTTTTATTTTTTGGTCAGGTATATAATTTATGTGCTAATTTTATAAAATTAAGAATAGTGAATTCTTCAGCGGTTAATACAAATGTTAGTATAAAATATTTGTTTAGCACTTAATTCCAATTTATAAATTTATTAATTTCTTTTTTTATTTTTTTATTATATAGTAGAATGGCTAATTTAACAAATATACAAATAACCAATCTTATTAAAAGATTAAATTTTGCATTAGGTGAAGTTGATTTAAGTGATACGGTTATCTTTACAGAAGGAGAAAAACAAACTCTGGAGCATATAAAATATAACCCAATAACTGATAAAGTTGAAGCTGATAGAGCTATTGAGACCACACTAAATAGTATATATTTAGGTGAACAGCATAAAATGTCTTCCGGTAGTGAAAATATTTATTTTACTAATATGTCCTCTAATACGAATTGGTATCCTATGTGGGGTGGTATTAAAGACCAGTCATTACCTGAAAACCAAACAGACGCAGGTTTATATGCACCTTCAGCTAGAGTATTTGGCCCTTATGGAGTAAAAGAATTAGGCGGACAACCAGTTCTAGGTACTGCTATACCTTATGAGGGGAATGACCTTTTTGAAAATAATATGTCTTGTATGGGTATTACTACTGTAGTTGCCGAAGAGGTTCCAGCACATATTAGATTAAAATACGAACTATCGGTTGATGGAACTCCTGTATATAATCAGATTTTAAAACACAATGGTCTTGTGGTTAATCAGACACTATCATGGGTTTTTGATCACCCTTTAGATATTCTCGCTGGTTCTACAAATCATGCTTCTATTAGAAAAATAGATACACAAAACGAGAATTTAGAGTTGCTTCTAGTTTGTCAGGGAGATAATACAGTCACCGGGGGACAGGTACGGTATCAAACAGATATTCAAAACAGAGGATTTGAAGATAAAACGATAGCGTATATTGATGATTTAGAAACACTTGATGTAGTTGGCTACTATGATTTATATGTTGATCCAAGTTATGTAGGCACCGATTCAGATGGTACAAATCTAAGACCATATACTGTTCTTGCAATTGCTATTACGGCATCTGAAGCCGGTAATAAAATATTCATTAAAGGAGATAATATTATTACTGATTCTATAATTATACCACATAGTTTAAGTTTCTATGGAATTGATGGAACTAAAATTAGATATGCTAATTATTCCAATGCTAATAATAATCTTCTTAAATTTACAGGAACAGATAATACCGCGGTATTTATATTTAAAAATATAGAATTTAATTATGCTGGCAAATATGCAATTAACATAACAGGCGGTGCGGCAAGTGTTGATATAATAGATTGTAAATTTCGCTATAATGGATGGAATGGAGCTAATCTAAATACAGTAGTAGCATCATCTGTTTCAACTACTCTTGGATATGATTCTACACAAGCAGACCTACAAGCGTTTTATACCTCAACCGACACATCTAATGGTGGTGCTATGTTACTGGAAACAATTACAAATCTACAGGTTGTAGGTAATAAAGTTCTAAATAACCTAAGAGGTATTAAATTAGCGGATTGTGGTATTAATGGAAATGGATTTATTACTCGTAATGTTTCCGCTCAGAATATTGACTCGGGTATATATCTTGGGGTTGGTTCACTTAGTGGTTGTCAAAATATTACAGTTACGATGAATTTTAGTTCATATAATGCGAATAATGGTCTATTAGTAATTGGTGGTATTAATAACAAATTCTCACAGAATGAAGTGAATGGTAACTGGAATGCTGGGTTCTGTGCATGGTCTGCCGCTAATACAACATTAAGGGATTGTGGATTATATAATAATAATCGTTCAGCTTATACAGGTATAGGAACTATTGGAGATGCTAAAGCGAGTATTCAAATAAATGAAAATTTTGATAACGACGGAACTATAATAACTTTAAATACAGATGCACAATTTATATGCGAAATTTTAGATACACAGGTTCATAATACCGGATTAGTAAGTAACTCCGAAAAGATTGGTTTCTTAATTACAACTGATGTTGGAAATCTTGCTGATAATGAAACAAATATAATAAAAATAGATGATGTTGGATTTATAGGTCAGGATTATGCGATTGATTTGAGTGAAGTAGATATAAGTAATCTACGTCTAAGTTTAGGTGATAACTCCTATCAATCTATAGGATCTAAGGCAGTAAAGGTACCTTTAACCGGAAATTATTCAGAACTTCCGTTTAGCAATCATGTAATGTCTGTGTCTGTTTTAGATGTTGTCGTCGATACACTAAAACATACAATTTATCTAAAGGATGGTATCGGAGGTAATGTAATTAATACATACAATGTTAATGATTTAAAATCTATAATTAATGGAAGTAAAGTTGATATTATACAAAATAATAGTAATAAAATACAATTAAGAGGTCTTACTTACAGTAATGTTTATATTAATGGAGTTATTGCGGGAAATACATTAAGTTCTATGAATGATAGTTTAAATGGCGCATTCAATATGGATTTAATTGAATACAAAGAATTTTTAACATCTGAAGTTGGATTGAATAGTGAAGATGACATCCTCCCAGTCCAGGCCAATAATTGGTATATTTCTTATGGTACTAGAACCACCGAGCAAATTTTAGTCTCTTCTATTGAAACAGATTTAAAAGACCTACAACCATTCTATAATGGCGATTCATTAGAAAAAGGTCATGAATTTATATGGACCCACGATAATACTGGTTCATATATAATTGGTATCTATACCGGAACCCAAGAAGAAACAACAGAAGATAACATTTTTTCAAGCTTGAATTGGGGGGTTGGATTCAAATATGTAAGAAATTCTGCTAGAATTTCTGGATCAGCTTCGGTTGGTGTAACCATAAATAGTAATAATGATTTTACAAGCAACCAGTGGGATATTACAAATAATACCTCTTTAGCACTAAGATATGGTAATGATAACTATTTGTATCTACTAGATATTACAAGTGGTAGTGAAGTGATTATAGGTCGTTCTAATTTGACACAGATTGGTGATTCAGTTACTATTTTCTTTGGAGGAGAGAATCAACCTAATGCTAAATTCCCAGTTATGCAAGAGAGAAATGAAAGATGGACTATCGTTCATGATTTGGACAATAGTGAAAGCAACGAATGGATTGATGGTATTGAACCGAAAACTATATTAAAATCTAATATGTCTATATCTCCTGGAGAAAAATTTACATGGACTCTACCAGGTACTTGGTCTGGTAGATATTACTCTATTGGTTATACAGGCGCATCAACTGGAGTAAATTCTACAAATCTTGTGATGACTAACCGATGGAGGTGGCATAGCACGTATATACTACAACACGCAACATCACAAGGATGGATTATGAATACGTCTAATTCATTATATAATTCTGGAAGTGGTCAATGGAACCCTACACATAATAATTCAACTTTAGTTTCGTATAGACATTTATCAAACAATACATTAGAAATGTGGGATGAAACTTATGGAGAAAAAATTATGACACTTGGAAATGCAACTACAGGTCCTATACATCTTTTCTTTGGTGCGGAAGCATATGGTTCCACTTATTCACAAATTCCATTTTTAACTAAATATAGCATTGATGCTACAGAATCTTCTTCAAATGTAACCGCTTGGTATTATATTGAATCACCAGATGGTTCATTTTATTACCCATTATTTAAAAATGAATCTGAATCAAATTTTGTAGATACGGTCGAAGGTGGTGGTGGCACAAGCCATACACATACTTTCTTAGATGATCTATCTAATACTACTTGGTATATGCCGGACACAAACGGTGTTCATGCTGGTCCAACTGCTCCACAACATGGTGTATTTGGCAATAGTGTCAATGTATTATGGAATGAACAAGTGACTGGACCTGATTACGGATACGCTCCAACGTTCAATAACATTACATATATTGTTCAAGAAGGTAGTGCAATTAATATTCAATACAAGCCATCAGGAGATACTAATACGTATAATATTCAAAATGTTCCAACCGGATATGCTGACAATGGTTATTCTATAATAGGAACAGCAGAAGATATCTCTAATGGCTATGGTCAATCTGTTCAGCATGTTATTAATGTAACTAAAGCAAATAACTTTGGATCGGCTCAAGGAACTATTACTATTAATGTACTAGCTGATTTAGCTGGTAATGAATTTACTTTAGTAGATCAAGGTGGTGCAATTAAGTTTACACAAGATGGTGGACTTACAGTATTAGATTTTAATACAGTAACATTTAATGCTGGTTCAACTTATAAATTTTATGTAGATGGACTAACATTACAAACTAATGACTTTGTTAATATAATAGATTCTGATGGCAATGGATTAACAAGTAATGATGGATTAACACAAAGTGGTGGTTCTGGTCCAGGATATGCCGGAACATATTTCCAATATGTAATTCCTTCAGATGTTGCACCAGGTAAGTTTATTAAATTTACTGATGGAGCAACTTCAACTGATTATGCGGATGTACCATTAGTATTGGCCGGTTCGTCTTATAGTATTTCAGTTACTGGAGTAACGAATGAAGGACCGGCTGATCTAACTTTGACAACTGAAGTTACAGATGACAACTGGTATTCAATAGATGAAAATTTATCTGCTGGAGAAAGGATAGTTATTACTGGAGCATTCCTTACAGATGTGTTTAATGAACTACAGATTGGGTCTAGCTTCATATTTGGAGTTAAGGACGGAGCTTGGGATAACACTCAAGATGGTAATTCTTCTTCCAATACAGGATTTGAATATGACCTATGTGTTAAATTCAAAAAGAGTGGAGCAAGTGGAGGTACTCTAAATGTAATGCAAGGTGGTGCTATTCAAGGTGCAAACGTTATTTACATAACAAGTATGCTAGCTGACTATAATGCAATAATTGAAATTACTGCTGATGGGAACAATATAAGAATGGGTGTAGCTCATAGTTCCCAAAATGCTAGTACTGATATTTATTCAGATTGGAATGCAGCTAAATTTGAAACTGGAGATCAAGGATATGGACTTACATCAATCGATGTGTTGGCGTTTTATGATAATGCTGGTTCATCTGTAGCATTTGATTATGATAATATAGATTGGACTTTATTGTCTGAGATTCCTACTCCAGTAGCAGCATCAAGTTTTGTTACCAATTGGACTAAAGCTATAGATTTTAATGGAGGTAGTGAATATTTAAAACATAATGCTACTTACGCTAATGCAGATAAGATGCCTTTAGGTATAAGTAATGGTACTTATATAACAAAGAATTCAAATCCTTTATATACAGCTACCTCTTCAAGTTCAAGACCTTGGGCTACTACGATAGTATTTAAAGCTGATGGTAATAATTCAAGACAAACTATATGGAACAATGGTGAAGGGTTTATTAGTAATCAAGATAACTTCGGATTAGAGATAGATTCTAATAATACGCTATGGTTCTATTGGAGTCATGGTGTAAATAGTACTTCTTCTAGCAATAGATGTTATGTACAAATTGGAATTGACACATCTAAATGGTATGGAGTTTATATAGCTCACAAAGGTGGGAGACTATCTAGTGCTGACGCTATACCTGCTAACCTAGGAGAATGTTTCGACATTAGAGTTATGAGTTCATCTGATAACTTTGCTAGTATTTCACCAAATAGGTCGGGTTCTAACTCAGGAGGTAATTGGCAGCAAACTGGTAGACGTATGGATAAGACAATCAATGGAGTATTTACAATAGGAGCTAGTGCAACTGCCACTCAGCCGTTCTACGGGAAGGTTGCTTCTAGTGTTATTACTACGCTTAAGAATAATAGTCTAGCTCCTGTGGAGGCTGAAATCAAGATGATGATAACAGACCCTATTAAATGGCAGATGGACCATAAGCAAGGTACCACATATAGATTAGCAGATTCAAGTTCTACTGCCTCTGTTCCTAGTGCTGTTTCAGTTGACTATAACTATGCTACTCAGATTCACTTAATGGGAGACTCAGTAGGTATTTACCCTTATAGTCACAGTGATGCTTACCCGAATATCTTTAACAATCTACGCTGGGTTACAGCTACTAGGATGGTAATGCAGAATATGGTAGCTAATGATATAGAAAATGTTTCTATTCCTGGGTTATCATAAATTAGAATAAATAAATATACTTATAGCATTCTCTAATAAATATTACATTATGGATGAATTTAGTATAAAAGCTATTTCGCCTATTGATGGCCGATATTATAATAAATGTTCTAAACTTAATGATTATTTCTCTGAATATGGATTAATTCGATATAGACTAAAGGTCGAAATTGACTATTTTATGGAACTTTGTAAAGTTCTCCCTGAATTAAAAAATGTTAAATTTAAAAAAAGCGAACTAACTGATATCTATACTAACTTTGACCCCCTCGAAATCAAAAAGATTGAACGTACCACCAACCATGACGTTAAAGCAATCGAGTATTATATCAGGAACAGATTTAAACTCATTAATAACCCACATACAAATTTCATACATTTTGCCCTTACTTCGCAGGATATTAACAATACCGCACTCCCTCTATCTATATCTGAAGCTATGTCTGCACTTATACTCCCCAATATAACTAATATCATTACTAGTCTAAAAACTCTGGCAGAAAAATGGAATCATATCCCACTACTTAGCCAAACACACGGACAACCCGCATCCCCTACAAAACTTGGTAAAGAAATGATGGTCTTTGTCGAACGACTAGAAATACAATTCGAATCTCTTTCTAACACAAAACTTTATGCTAAATTCGGCGGCGCTGTTGGTAATTTTAACGCACACCATATCGCCTATCCAGAAATAGATTGGAGTAAATTCGCCGACAAATTTATCAATAATTACGGACTTAATCGAAGCAAATACACCACACAAATCGACCATTACGATTCTCTCAGTGGGTTATTCGATAATTTAAAACGTATTAACACTATCCTTATTGACCTATCTAGAGATATGTGGATGTATATTTCTAAAGAAGTTTTTAAACTAAAAATTATTAAAGGTGAAGTCGGTTCTTCTACAATGCCCCATAAAGTTAACCCAATTAATTTTGAAAACGCCGAATCTAATCTTATGCTCGCCAACACCCTTCTTGAATTCTTTTCAAGAAAACTACCAATTTCAAGACTACAGCGAGATTTAACAGATTCATCTGTGTGTAGAAATATCGGCGTATCATTCGGTCACTGTTTGATTTCTTATTCATCCTTGCTAACAGGTCTGGAAAAAATAGAAGTAAATAACCCAAAAATAGAATTGGATCTGACAAATAACTGGGTTGTTGTAGCTGAAGGTATTGTTTCTATACTAAAAAAAAATAATTATCCTGAACCATACGAAACCCTTAAAAAATTTACAAGAAATAATAATAATATAACAAAAGAGAATATTTCCGCATTTATTGATTCGCTATATATTACGCCTGATGTTGAATTAGAACTAAGACAAATCACACCATTTAATTATACAGGAATAGTTATGTAGCTATACTTAAACAATAGACACTATTACTATTTAACCATAATGGAAATTGCCCAACTACCACTTCCCGCTGATTGCTCTATTCTCTATTCAAGCAAGACATTTTATAAAATTAGAGTTACTAATATAGAACTATTTAAAATCCCAATTCGAACACCTGAATGTCAACGTTTTCTTGATAATAGTCATGTTAATGCTATTAATGAATTCCAGAATAAACATCTAGCAGATCACGATGAATTTTTTTTTCCGAATTCCATAACATTTACACTACTTGATGGTTATTTTGATATTATTGATGGTCAGCACCGTCTTAATTGTATCGAAAATCTTTCAAAACAATATCCAGATAAAATATTTGATGTTTTTTGTGATATTTATATTGTTAAAGACCTAGATGAACTAGAAAAAAAATATCAGGCATTGAATGAAAATAAAAAGGTTTGTCTTCCACCCCATTTTGTTATTTATAAATCTTTCTCTAAAAGGATAGAGGAATATATCAATAATAATTATAGTGTTTATCATAGTCGTTCTGAAAAACCTAATATTCCGCATTTTAATATGGACAAACTTTTTACTAAACTTGGAAGTGAAGAACTCGATCTTTCTAAAAAGTGCAAAGGTGATTACCGATTGTTTATCCACGAAATAGAAGTACTTAATACATTCTACCAGCAACAATATTCTAGTCCCAATATTTCTAAACATTTTGTTAATATTGAAAAATCTATTAATAGGTGTAAAAATAAGCAACCAAACAAACCGTTTGTTCTAGGTATTTATAAACAATTTGAATGGATTGAACGTATCCTGTTTAAAATTAAATCAGGAATCAACTACGAACAGATGGAACATATCCAAATTGGCACACGTGTTAAAATTAAAAAGGTTCTAAGGAGAAATGTTTGGAAAAAACATAATGAAACTTCCCTTATTGGTAAGTGTTATGTTTGTGATAAAATTATTGATTATGACAATTTTCAGTGTGGGCATATTAAAGCGGTGTTTTATGGTGGAAAAAATAGTCTAGACAATCTTGAACCAATCTGCCAGACATGTAATCTTGATATGGGTGTGCAAAATCTTGAAGAATATAAAAAAGATTATATTAATAATTGTTCCTAAAAATGTATTTAAATATTTAATTAAAATTTATTATAATGATTAATGATTCTGATAAAAACAATAAAAATGTGATAATGTCTGTTTATGATAAAAGTAATTTAGATAAAATAGCTTTATTTCTTCTAGAAAATGATTATAAAATATATTCTACTGGTGGTACCTATAATTTTTTATTGAAAACTATGGATACGTTTCATCATAAAAATATTATCAATATCCATACACTTACAGAATTTCCAGAAATATTAGATGGGCGTGTGAAAACACTACACCCTAAAATATATGGAGGTATACTTGCAGATTTAGATAAACCCAGTCATAAAGAACAGATTAATGCTTATAAAATCCCTATATTTTCGGTGGTAGTCGTAAATCTATACCCTTTTGAAAAACAGAATTGTATTGAAAATATTGATATTGGTGGTGTTTCATTACTTCGGGCTTCTGCTAAAAATTATAAACACGTGAATGTTTTATCTAATCCGGTTCAGTATGATTATTTTATAGATGATTATTGTCATCTAACCATAGCACACAGAAAAATACTAGCACAGGACGCATTTAAACATACTTCTGACTATGATAAATTAGTTTACGAGTTTCTATCATTAGACTAATATAAAATTGATTTAATTTAATATAAAAATGTAAATATCACACACAAATACAAAAGAAAAGAAATCACAATGTCTAACTCCGCAGCATACCTACAACTATTCCTTTTGGAGATTCGTTATTACGAGGAAGGAATATACAAAATTATAGAAGATATGGTTAGGTTTAAACCCAAAAGTAAGATAGAGCTACAACTCGCACTAACTAGATATTTGGATCCCAGATACAACGGTTATAATAATTATACTATCGGTCCACCTGAAATATGGAATACCTGTCTTATTACCGATATGTCCCATCTATTTGAAGAAGCTACAAAATACTTAATTAATCCAGATTACCTAAATATTAACCTTAATGGGTGGGATGTTAGCAACGTGAATAACATGGAAGGTATGTTTTCTCATTGTATCAAGTTCAATAGCCCACTTGATAAATGGGATGTTAGTAAGGTAACAACTATGAAACTAATGTTCTGGCACTGTGAACATTTTGACCAGAACATTAATAGTTGGGATACAAGTAGTGTTACTAATATGGATAGTATGTTTTGGCATTGTTATAATTTTAACAACCCTCTTGATAAATGGGATGTTAGAGGAATTACAATTATGCAATTTATGTTTGCTAGTTGTTACAAATTTAATCAAAATATTAATAGTTGGGAAGTTCAAGATGTAGGCAATATGAACTATATGTTTTTCAAATGTAATGAGTTTAACCAGTCTCTAAATAATTGGGATGTAAGTAGTGTTACTGAAATGGCAAGTATGTTTCAAAACTGTTATAAGTTTAATCAACCACTTGATAAATGGAAAGTTGATAATGTCGAACAGATGGAATACATGTTTAGTGGTTGTGAAAAATTTAATACAAATCTTAATACTTGGGATGTTTCCAACGTCCAAGATATGAAACAAATGTTCTTTGATTGTTATGATTTCCCACGTTCGTCTACAGATAGTTGGAATATTTTAAACACAGACATAGAGGATATGTGGTTGTGGTCTGGATGGTGGGTAGACGATTCAGATTCAATGCAATTATAGATATTATTATCATTTATATTATATTTTTTATTTAACTTGACATAAATGCCTTTATACTTACCACTGTATCTGTATTTGAAGAATCATTAATTACCTTTATTTTTAACAAACTTGCATTTACATTAGTAGTGCCGAAACGTAAATATCCATCTACAAAATAACCAATCGCAACTGGACCATAAAAATCGGCAATGTTAATTGAATCACTTATCCACATTTCTATATAACATAAGTTATCAGAAGTAGCTGTAGCTGGGGTTTGTTTTCCTGTTAAACTTATAGATTTTATATCTGTTACATCTATTATATTCGGCGACATATAGGATGTTTCTAAATTTACTGTTATATTATCTATTAGAACACTAGATGTTTTGGTTGGTGTGTTTTTTTGGAGCAACCCTAAAGCGGTTTCTATTTTTTTTTGTTGATAATATGCCATTATATTATAATAATATAATAATATAAAAATAATTTTAGCTTGTCATAAATGCCTTTATTTTAATAGTCGTATTATCGGTTGTAGAATCATTAAATATTATTAATTTTAAATATTTAGAATTTATATCAATAGTACCGAAATCTAAAAGTCCTTTTACAAAATAACCAGTAGCGACTGGACCATACAGAGAAGAAGGAGAAGTATTATCACTTAACCATACTTGTACATAACATAAGGTATCACCAGTCAAGGGAGTAGTAACCTAATACCCGGTTAAACTCATAGATTTGATATTTGTTACATCTATTATATCCGCCAATATATAGGATGATCCTAAGTTTACTGTTATATTATCTATTAGAACACTAGCTGTTTTGGTTGGTGTGTTTTTTTGGAGCAACCCTAAAGCAGTTTCTATTTTTTTTTGTTGGTAATGTGCCATTTATATTATAATTATATAAAAATATTTTCATTGTAAATAAATAAAATTGAATTCATTTATAATGAATAAAATAAAATATAGATATTTTAAATGTCAGAAACTGAAATAGAAACAGACACAGACACATACACAGACATAGACACAGACACAGATGAAAATAACTTCAATCAAATATTATTTGAAGAATTTTTAGACTATATGCGTAATGATTTAAAATTACAAAATGATAATATTGATACTGGGGGGTTATTTACTGATATTGATGATTACCAAGAAAGAATAGATGAACCTATAACCGATAAATTAACTATATTAGTAAAGGATAATAGAAGCAGTATTTATTGGGATAGATGGGGATGGACAAAACAAGATGCACAAGAATTTGTAAATTACACTAGAGTCTATGGAACTTTAGAAACTCCAATTACACTACGTATGGTTTTTGTAGCGATGAGTAAAGATACACACTACTCTCTTGATATGGTTCAATTACAAGCTCATAACTTTTTAGAATTTTATACTTGGAAAACACCGTGTGTTTTAGAATTCTATTATAGTAGTTAGAAATAAGAGTTAGTATAACCTATTATAACTTTCTTCTTAATAACTAATAAAATTTAATAAACTTACTTATATATATTTTTTTATTAATAATATCATTATGCAATCTGTATCAGTTGCTGAAATATACTTTTTTTTACAAGATATTTTATATTATGAAAAAGGTATCTACAAAATTATAGAAGATCAAGTTCGATTCAAACCAAAAACAAAAGAAGAACTTAAAAATGCGGTGGATTACTATTTTAAAGATTCTAATTATAAAAAAAATAAATACTATCCTATGGAATTATGGGATACTTCTCTAATTACTGATATGTCCTTACTTTTTTCAGAAAATAAACAATTTAATCTAAATATTAATAACTGGAATGTTAGTAGAGTTACTGATATGTACGGTATGTTTCATAATTGTATCAATTATAATCAGCCACTAAATAAATGGGATGTTAGTAGAGTAACTAATATGGGATGTATGTTTGAGAGATGTAAAAAATTTAATCAATTATTGAATACTTGGGATGTTAGTAGTGTTAATTATATGATGTATATGTTCATATATTGTGTATCATTTAACCAAAACTTAGAGAATTGGGATACTCGTTCTTTAATAAATGATTTTAGAATGTTTGAGGGGTGTAAAAATATTAAATTATTTAGGAATCGGATATATGTTTAAGGTATATTAATATAGTTCTAATTTAATAAAAAAAAATCTAATCTAAACTAAACTATAATTTACTACATCACTATACTAATTACTCAACATCTTCACCCTTCATTTTCAAATACTTCAAAGCTCCAGCAGCATGTCGCAAAGTATATTTACTTCTAAGTTTCCAATCCGCACCTACTGCTTTTTCACTCATAAAATACAATGAACCACCCGGAACATCTAATGTTAATGTTTTACCTACAACATTACTTTTATGAAACCATCCAAATTTCATAGGCATTCCTTCACCTACTCTAAGACAAGAAACTACTACTCTTTCCGTATCCCCATGAGCACCAATTCCATTTTTTTTTACATCAGTATACTTATTACCTTCTACAATTAAATCTTCATCTTGCATTAAACTTTCAACTGTTTTTTTTAATTTATGAACTAAAGGAGATTTATCATATCCAATAATTGTGCCCTTTTTATTTTCATAATCTGCTTCACTACTCGTTTCCCCATAACACACATTTGTTCTTGCAAGTTTGTTCAAAACTTTTTTCCTCCTTGTATCCCAATATTTAGAATCCCACTCGTAACTCTCAAGTTCCGTCAAATAGTTTTCATGTTCATTTGTATCTAAAAAGTTTTTTACCAGCATAAAATAGGCTTCTTCTGGTTTCAACTTTTCCTCTATTTCTACACCTTCTAAAAGTTCATTTAAATTATGAATTTCTACATCTAACTTAAATTTGGTTTCCAAAATTTCCTTTGCATGTTGCAACCTTTCCAAATTCCAACCCTCTCCTTTATTCCTCATTTTACCAATAAATTCCATTCCAGTATGATTTTCTCCACCATTTCCTACCGTCAAAGAATAAGTAGGTTTGTATTCTACACTTTTTTTTGGTTTTGTCGTTTTTTTTGTTTTTGTTTTCTTAGTATTTTCATTTACCCATTCAATAAGAGTTTCCGCAAAACTTTCTACATCACGGTTCTCATTAATCCAACTTTGAATCTGATCATTTTGGGCACTGGTGAATTTAGACATGATTTTTGTTTTTATTTGTTTTTATCCTAATTATTCAATTTTTTTTTTATTTTGTTTTTTATTTTGTTTTTCAAAAGTATTTTAAAACGGTGGTATTTTGTTTGATAGATAGACTTTGGTTGTTGTTTGTTGATTACTATATTGTATTTTTATCCTAATTATTCAATTTTTTTTTGATTTGTTTAACTATATTTTTATAGTAAATCTAAGTTTTTTTCTATTTTCAAACCCCTTTTGCTTTGTTCTTTTACTTAAAAATTCAAAATATTTTTTAGATAAATGATACCGTTTATATAGATTTTTTACCTTTAGAGTTTTTCTACGTTTATACATAGATTCAAGCCTTACTTTCATTATCATCCCAACCTGCCAGATCCGTTTATGGCTATATTTTTGGGTTTTATATAACTTTTCTAATTTTCGTATTGTTTTCTTAACATCCTCTACTGTTGAATATTTTATAGGTATTGTATCATCTGGATTTTTATCTATATAAACATCAAAAGATAGTTTAGGGTTATCGGGATTATATAAAAATCTCTTTTTGGTACAATATTTATATGGTGAACAGGATGATTTCATAGAAAATCCCTTTATAGGTTTCGTGGTGCATTTTGTTTTTGAAAACTTTCTAGGCAATAAAAAAATTCTTTTATCCTTTCTTCTACATTTTTTTGTTTTATAGTTAGAATTACAGCAACTTTTCATTTATTATTTATCTATATTTTTTTTAGGAATACCACATAGTCTACTACCACAATGGTCATAGTTAGAATACATAAATTTAATCTGTTTTTGGGTTTCATTATGTTTTATGTTCCACCTGCCTAGTTTTAATGGCTGTGCTACAAACACATTTTTGATAGAGGAGATGATTTTTTGGGTTAGTTCAAGCATGATGTATTTATTCATATTTTATGATACATTTTCAATTTTATTTTATAAGTTTTAATATTTCTTCTTTCATATAATCAAGGTTAGGTTTCTTGAGAGAACTATAATCTATTTTTAGACTATCATCGCCCCAGGTTTGTGGTTGTTGCCCATTTACATAAACTGGGTAGGGCCAGTGTGAAGTAGTCCGTCTTTCTTCGAAATATTTTAGTTTTTTTTTCTTTTGTGTTTCTGTGTTTTTTTCATTTTGTTTTGGTAGGTAGCAGACATATTGGACGATCCGTTCTTCCGAGTTTGGTTTTCCATATTGGTTTTGGTGGAATACCCTAGAATCCCATAGAACAAGTGCACCAGCAGGAACGGTTAGTTTTCGGTGTCTTTCATTAATAGTCTGGAGGTAGTCTTTATCTATTAGGTTCCAGTTTTTGGTCCCTGTAATTTTTCTTTCTTTAAAGTATTGTTCATGTAGTTTATGAGACCCTTTGTAAACCCTTAGAGTTCTTTCTTCATTTGAAGTAAGAGCTACAAATCCCTGGTAGCATTTTAGACCTTTCGAGTTAGCCGCCTGATCTGTATGGGTCCAAATATTATCCTTTTTTTTGCAGTTTTTAGGGATATGACAAGAACCATCAAATGATACCGATAATTCATCTGTTTCCCACACATTTTTAAAGATTTTTATAACATTCTGATTCGTCCTGATTTTCCAAGAGAATTCTTGATGTCCTGCTTCGTGGTGTTTAAAGATACCGTGAGGGTCTATTTTACTATGAATTTTATCCATATCTTCGACACTATCCTTCCATTCGTAGAATAGTTGTTTTGCTTCTTCTACCTCTTGTGGAGATAGAACATCTTTTATAACTACATATCCGTTTTCTTTCAGTTTTTGTTTTATGGCATCGATGTTGAAGATGCGGTGAGTCATGGTTGTAAGTAATTTTGTTTAAAATATAAAAAGAAATCAATTTTTTTTATTAGGCATTTGTTTTTTATAACTATAGATACTATCAGAATAGTTCTTAATCTTTTCGTTTAAATTATAAGTAACTGATGAATAATTTTGACGGAGTTGTTTATTATATGTTTCAAAATTCTCCTTGGTAAGTTTAGTTTCCATTATTACATATCATAAATATTTTTTTAAATGTATATTTAATGAAAGTAAAACTAATTAAAAACCCATTCCTAACCCCCAGAGAACAAAAATACTGTAGATGTCTCGTTCATGTAAGAACTAAAAAGATTAAACCCTATGGTATCTGTACTAATAGTGTTTATAATCTACAGAAAAAAAAGAGAACTAAAATTGTTTATTGTAGCAAAAATTATGATTTTGAATCTTTTACTGTAAAGGAACTTAGACTTTATGCAAATGAAAAAAAAATTAAAACTAGAAAGAATAAAAAGTTAATGAAAAAAAAAGATTTATTAAAATTAATCAAAAGAAAAATGAATAAAAAATATAGTAAGTTGTAAAATATTTTTTTTTTAATAATAATAATATATGGATATAGACGAACGAATCGATTTATTAGAATACAAACTAGATAGAATATTAGAGATACTTGAAAAAAATACTGAAGACTGTAAAAAAATGTCTAGTCATATTGATTTTATTGAAACGATTTATGAAAATGTAAAAAATCCACTAGATTATATATGTGATAAAGTAAAGGTTCTTTCTGGTTCTTCTACCAGTTCTTCTGTAGATTCTATTGAAGATACAAAAAAAAACTAGTCTAATTTTTATTTTTCACCTATAAAGTGATTTTTATAGTATAATTTATATTCTGTTTAATAATTCATACAACACCCTATAACTCGAGTCCATTCAACCGGTGTTCCCTGACGCTTTGCACGCCCCTCCATGTTATCACGCATACATTCTCTTTCACGTTTCTCATATACTGTATTCGTTCTAATTGGCATTGGTTCCTTGATTTGGTCTTCCGAAACATATTTACTAACCCACCACCAGGTATCATAGTAATAGTATACTCGGATTGTATCCTTTTGTTTATCTAGAAATACTTCTAGAGTATCCGTTGTACGTGTTGTTTCATCTATGTCTACAACTGCTGTAAAATTCACACCGTATTTCGTTTTCTCATAATATATATTTGTTTTTATGACTTCTCCCCATCCACAATCTTTAATATGTTGGCTTAGTAACTCATGGTTCAAGGCTCCCTCGCCTTTTACACAAATTCGTCTAGTGATCACAGGATTAAATAGAGTCGTGTCGGATGATACTGTCTGACCCATGTTGTTCTCTTTGTTGATTATTTATATAAATAATTAAGTAATCAATTTTCTGATTGCTGTTTTCTGATTGCTGATTGCTGATTGCTGATTGTTGTTTGTTGTTTGTTGGTTAATATTCATATACACAAAAAATATATTCAATTTTATTTTTCATTAGAAAAAGATAGTTTTATAGTAATTATACCGTATTAGTTTCTTCCTTTTTTTTTACTATTTTAAGTTTAGGACTTCACCCATCCACAATCTTTAATATGTTGGCTTAGTAACTCATGATTCAAGGCACCCTCGCCTTTTACACAAATTCGTCTAGTGATCACAGGATTAAATAGAGTCGTGTAGGATGATGCTGACTGACCCATGTTGTTCTCTTTGTTGATTATTTATATAAATAATTAAGTAATCAATTTTTATTTTGCATATGTGGTTTTATAGTTCTATTGAAAATACAAAAAAACTTGTCTATTTTGTAAAGTTTAACTTAAAAAAAAATGTTTTGTTTATTTTTTTTTGTATTTACTTTTTTATTTTTTTTTAGTATTTTCTTTTTTATTTGTTTTTGTATTTACTTTTTTATTTTTTTTTGTATTTTTTTTTGTATTTACCTTTTTATTTACTTTTTTATTTACTTTTTTATTCCACATCTTCTTCCGAAATTGTATTGAAGATAAACTCAATATCGCAACGGAGTGCCTCAATGTTCCGGTTCTTTCGGAAACGGATTGTCCACTCGTCATCCAGATCCTCGTCTTCACTCAGCTTCTCGTAGAAATCTGCCATGTGTGGGATAATTGCAACACACAAGTCAGCATCCGCCTCATCTGGGCTTGTCTTTGCAAGGTATGCCTTGTTCACCATGTAGATAATAGGAGTGATCTTCCCGAAGTTGGGGTATCCCTTAGCACTCTTCTTGAACTGCTTTACATCCCATCCATACTCCGCAATCTCGAGGAACCCGCCGTCGCCATTCATCTTCAAGAAGAATGTTTCCTTCATTGTATCATCGATAGTATCTCTCAGACCATAATTACTGATGATATCGAATGAGGTAGTGATAGCTTCGTTATTCCCAGTCAGGAAAGGGACGACCAACCCCGCGAGGAACGTCAGTTCACCGTTTGAAGTGTTTGACTTGATACTGAATTCTGTCTTGCAGAAGATTTTAGCCCACTTCGAACGAAATTCCTTGATATCCGCGGCAAACTGACCCTCATCATCGATATCTTTGATGAACACTTGTCTGATAAACTTCAAAACATCATCGTCATAGCATGACTTCAGGAGTTGACCAGGGGTAAGCTGCTTTGACTGAGTATTGATTCGGCGAAACAGTTCGACCACAACCTCGCTGGATTCTCCTTCATCGAGAGTTACACCCATAACTGCAACATTTTGATTACAGAATTTGAACTGTTCGAGGTCGGACCAGTCGCTCCACCATTTGTCGTTACTATCTTGGAAATCTCCATTCTTGAAGCTAGCCAAGGTTGTGCACCGTTGTTTTCCATCAATAATATCAGTCGTTAGAACACCATCAACTTCATGAGTCCAGATCCAGACCATACCGAAAGGCATACCCTTCTTGGCGCTGTCGATCAACTTTATCTTCCTAGAAATATCCCAGACCTGCTGACGCTGAAACCATGGGTCCGAACTCCACCTCTGAGTAACTGGTGTCTCTGAATTAAGGGCCCGGAGAATGTGAGACACCGTCTTTGAAGAAATATCCGAAATCATTTTGCTGATTGGTTAGTTTTTAGTTTTTTTAGTTTTCGATTGCTGATTGCTGATTGCTGATTGCTGATTGCTGATTGTTGTTTGTTGTTTGTTGTTTGTTGGTTAATATTCATATACACAAAAAATATATTCAATTTTATTTTTCATTAGAAAAAGAGATTTTTATAGAATCATACGATTGTAGTAGTTTCTTCCTTTTTTTTTACTATTTTAAGTTTTGGAGACTTATTATCTTTAACTTTTTCTTTAGGTTTTTCAGACTTTTTTTGTTTTTGACGTTCTCCTTCTTCAAAGGCTTCAATACCGATAAGAATAGAATCTATATTGTTATATGTAATCCCGATATGTTCCATTTCATTTGCCATCCAGACACCACGCCTCTGTGAAATTTCGATAAGTTGTCGGAATTGGTTAAGAATATCCTTTTGCTCTTCAATATCCATTTAGATAGAATCACTTATTAACCTTAAATATTTATATTATATTTCTCTATAAATTTGCTTTGTGTCACTTTATATTATTATAAATAAATTAAACTAAACAATTATAAATAATTTTTTTATAAAATTGATTTATTACATTACTAACTATGTATAATAAAAATTTGTGATATCATGTCTGACCAAAAATTAAAAGGGGTACAGAAAGTCGTAAATGACCAATGGACCGTAAGAGATTTATTGTCCAAAATATTACAAAATAAAATACGAAAACCCAAATTTCAACGCAAAAGAAAATGGAATAATAAGCCCTCAAAGAAAGGAAAAGATACAGTACCTAATGAAAAAGCCTTTATAACGTTTCTATATCACACTTTAAATAGTGTTCATGCTATTACATTTGGACAAATTCATACATCTGATGGTATGGTATATTCAAATATTGATGGTAATAATAGAATAAATGCTATGGCTAATTTTATGAATAAACCATTTCTAATTTTTGAAGAAAAGTTGGAGAAATTAAATGCGTATATAGATAATTTATCTACTTTAACATCAGACGAAAAACAAACATACAAACAGTTAATAGCTGATTGCACCTATACAGAAATTATGAAATTTAAATATAAAGAATTTTTTAAGAATAAAGGAGAACCCGATTTATATAATAACAAATTAGTAAGAGAAAGAGATATTGGAGAAGATATAATAGAACAAATTAAACAAAGTCTACAAATTATGGATCCTAATACAGGTGAATTAGAACCTTTTGATGGAATAGTAAAAATTAATGTTAATCTTTTTGAAAATTATTCTATCGACAATCTTAGCAAAACGTTTGAAGATATTAATAAATATAATAGTAAATTGACCGATAATGAACTTCTTGCTTCTAGACTATATCATGTGTTAGAATTTATAATCGATAATAAAATTATATATGCCTCAATTATAGAGGAATTGAAAGATTATTATAGTAAAAAATCAATGAACGAGGCATTGGAATGTTATGAATTTACAGAAGAAAAAATAAACGCGTTTGACTTTATTACTGGATTTCAAAGGTATTGTCATACATACACTAAATTCACTGAATATAGTATTAACGATAAAGAAGTTTCAATTATAGAGAAACCAGATGAAGATTTGTCTTTATTTTTCAAGCTGTTTAGAATAATATATGATGGTTTTGAAAACGAAAACACAAAACTAACTAATTTTACAACAGAAAATGTAAATGAATTTATACAATTAATCACGTATTCATGCACAATATTAAAACAAACCATTAATAACATTTTTTCAGATAAGATTAATTTATTTGGGAATTCATGTCAAGAAAGAGTTTCTTCACTGAAAAAAAATAATATGGTTGTCCTTATTAGTAGTATTATAGGTTACAAAAAAAAAAATCATGACGAAAAAGAGATAATAAAAAATATAGAGGTCTGTCTTCTTTATCACTTCTTTGTAAATGATTTACGGCCAACAGATTCTAAAAATTGGTTCAAGGAACATGACAAACTCACATATCGGGCTGGTGGAGGTGTAATTGAAAAAACTTCAAAGACTTTATTGTCGAATCCAGATAACATCATTAGTTCAAACATAAAATCATTATTTGAAAAAATACTATTACAACTAAATACGGAATCAAATATTCCATCTAATAGAAAAACCAAATCGGGTGGTATTAATAAATCAACTCGCCGTTCTCCAAAATTTTACCAAAAACTAATAATGTATTATTACTTTAAGAACAAAATTCCGATTCAGATGCTAAATAATAAATTTAGTATTGAACATATCTTCCCAAATAGTAGTGAATGGGATGGTCAATTAGATAAAGATCGTACTGGTAATTTAATTCCAATCACAGTTAATATGAATAGTTCTAGAGGGAATAGACATATTACCACCTATAAAGATGACCCTTTCTTTGAATATGTAAAAGATATAATTCCCCAAATATCTATATACAACACGATTATTAAGCATGAAGGAACCAAACCCAAGATTATTAGTGTTGTAGAGTATAATAAGATTTGCGAAGAAAATGAAACAAAATATACAGAAAACTTTATTATAACGTTGTTTTAGTATTGTATCTAATTTATATTATATTTCTCTATAAATTTGCTTTGTGTTATAATAGGAATCCCAAGTAGTTCTGCTGCCTGTCTTTTACTGCCTTTACTATCCTTATCTTTTATCAAAAGTAGATTTGTATTTTTAGAAATTGTGTTGGTTATAGTTCCGCCGTTCACTTCTATATATTTAATAATTTCACTATTTCTAAATCCAGTCATAACTATTTTTTTCCCGGTAAATAGACTTCCATTGTAGTTTTTTTTTGGTATATCTATTTTTAGAAAACTATGTTCTTCCATAAATTCTTTAAAATTAGTTAAACTATTAATAAATTGTTTTGAGGTTTTTTCACTAAATCCTTCTACCGAATTAATCATATCAATCGTTACATTTCTTTCAAGAATATCTGGGAAATTTTCTATAATCTTTTCTATTTTTTTAGGTCCAAATCCTCTACCAAATGATAAACTTGCAACCATAAGTTTAACAATACTAATTGGGTTATCTATTATACTATGAATATTTGTATATAGTTTTGATGCCAGAATCTTTTGAAATCCATCTAGTTCCAACATTTCTTCTTCCTTTATCATAAGTATTTTTTTAATACTATCAAATCCATTTTCGATTAATCTTGTAATAATTCCTTCTGAAATATTTTTAAATCCAATTGTCCTGAAGAAATTTGTAATCTGTTTAATCTTTAGTTCTACACCTATATCTGTTTCTATAATATTTACACCAGACTCTATCCATGTGTAGTTTTTATCTGGGAAACTTGGTTTGGTTTTACTAATAATTTCGATAATATATGGAATGACTTCCCCACTACGTACTACCCTTATTTCACTACCAATACCAATCGAATTATCCTTTATAAATTTAGCATTAAATCCGGTTGTATAGTTTATTACAGTCCCGTCAATAACAATCGGATTTATCTGTATTCTTGGTATAAGATAACGGTGTTTAGATACATTCCATTCTATATTTTTAACGGTTGTTATCTTACCTACTCCATTTGATTTAAAAGCTATACTATATTCTGGGTTTCCATCATTAATAGTTGTGTACTTTTTGTTATTAGTTATAATCAATCCATCTATATCATAATCATATTTTTGTCTATATTCTAATAGTAATCCTAAAATAAAACTCGAATCTATTGCATTACTTTGTCCCATATTAACAAGTTGACTGTTAGTAATTTTTTTGTTAATTGTTGTTTTAAATCCAAAGGTTGTTGATAGTTGGAATTGTTTTTCTGGTAGAATATTCTTATGCTTATCGTAGTAAACAAATTCAAATAATACAAAGTCTATATCGTTTCCTTCTGTAATATTTTTTTTATTAACCATACCATTAACCATACTTCTTGGTGTGGTAAATTCCGTTTTGTCTTTAAAACTAGATTTAGATACAATCAGTTCTCCTCTAACACAGAAATCCAATGTAATAGATGGGATATTTAAAAATGGAATCAAATGACTAATATCTTTACCACGATGTCCATCTCCTCTTGAATATAGGATTTGTTTCCCATTCTTCTGTTCTAAAAGAGCTGATGCACCATCGAGTTTTCCACTAACAATATAGGGACCTTTGTATTTTTTTACCCAGTTCATAATTTCATCCTTAGTTTTGATTTTATCCATACTACCCATATAATAGGGTATCTCAACCTTGCTATCAGTTGAACCAATAAATCCTACATTAGTTAAAATACTATTAGAAGGATCCCGTTTTTTTAGAATATCATAAATAATATCATATACGGTATCACTAATAATAGGTACATCTTCTTCATATTTTTCTATACACAATTTTATAAAATTAGATAGGTCTGTAACCGAAATATCATTACTATATTTTTCTGGATTCGCTAACAACTTTTTTTTTGAAAAACCCATATTATAGTTATACAAAGTTGTTTTGTTAAATCATAATTATTATATTTCTATTCAATTTTAAAGTATAACAATAATAAAAAAGTAAAATATCTATAATAAACTATAGTCTGAACCTTTGAGTAATCCAGGGACAAGATGTGGTTCATAGCGGTCATCCCTAACAAGTGTATCTGGGACATATTCCTGAAAATCATAAACATATTCAATAGTTTTATTTAATCTTCGGTTAGCTCGGTCTGTTTTACCACCAAATCCAGAGGCATTTGCTTCGCCTAAAATATCCTCTTTGCCTTTTTCTTCGGCATGATCCCACCTATTAAATGAAGGACTATTTTTAGTAAAATCAGTTTCATGTTGACTAGAATGTACGTTAATACAACTATTATTAACTAATCTATTGAGTGAATCTAAATCCAACGGTTTACCTACACCACTCTCTGTGTTATCCCCAGTAGAAAAGGATGTAAGTAGTTTAGAATATTTTTCAAGTGTGTCTGGTCTTTGTCTAACAGTAGGGATGTCGCGTTCATCTATATCGGTATCAACCGTTTCTGTATCCGAAAAATCATCTGGATGGGACTTAATAAGTGTGTAATCTTCGTTATCCTTAGTGGAAATGGTTATTCCAGTATCTGTATTTATAGTGAAATTTAATTGTAGTCTTTCCTTGTTAATTAGTATTAACAACATCAATATAAAAACGATTATTACTAAAATATTATTATTCATTGTAATATTACAATATATTTAATTAGTCAAAATCTAAAACAATATTTAATTTGTGTTTATTGAGAGTTTTTGTTGCGGAAATAGATAATTCTTTTCGTTTCCTTCGTTTATCTATTTTTTTACTTTTATAGTGTTTATTAATATTTTCAGTCATATCTGTTTCGATTTTATCAATATTTTCATGCATATATGTTATAATTTTGTTTTCAATAATCCATTTAAAAAAGTTTAGTTGTCCAACAGTTGTAACCAAATAATTTTCTGTATTATAATAGAAATGAATACGTTCTCTTCTACAGAAAGGATCAAACTGTTTTTTAGAATAAGCTCTTAATTGATTTTTATAGTTTAAATGCACACTAAAATTATCATTAATAACTTTTCCGTTTTTTGTTTTCTCTACTGTATAAATAATGTTGTGTTTTTTTGAATAATTAGTTACAAACCAATCAATTATTCTAAGAGAAATCGTTTCTTCGCCCTTTAAAATCGGTAGAATAACATCAATGTTGTCTGTTTTTTCATAAAATTTATATAAATTTGTCATCAACAAATTTTGTTTAGATGATAAATTTTCCATATAAAAAATAGTTAAATGTCTTTAATATCTTTAATATGATTTAATAATATAATTAATCCGGGTCTTATTGTAAAAATAAATTTTCCACTAATAACAATTTTTATATTTCTATATATTAAATGAGACAATATAATAGTAAAAAAGTTCAGAAATATGTTGTGGGGGGTAAATCAAAAAAACTAAATAGGAAAACTACAAAAAAAAAAACAATGAAAGAAAAATTCACTCATATCTATGAAAAAAATATTTGGGGGTCTTCTGGAACTGGATCTAATTTTTCGATTAATAATAAATGGTTTTTAAATGAACTACGAACACTTATAGATAAATATAATATTAAATCTATTGCCGATTTAGGATGTGGTGATTGGGAAATAATGAAACACTTTAAATTTAACAAGGATGAAAAATATACAGGTATAGATGTTGTTGATTTTTTAATTAAAAATCACAATAAAAAATATAAAAAATCTAATATTAAATTTATACAAGGTGATATTTCACAAGAAGTGCCAAGTGGATATGATTTGGTTATACTTAAGGATGTTATTCAGCACTGGGATGATGAACACGTTTTAGAACAGCTACCAAAAATATTAAAAAAAAATAAATATGTTTACTGCATTAATGGTTATAAATTTATTAGAGATCCAAGCAAAAATAAATGGAAGAAGAGACAACTAGATAAAAAATATAACTATCATCCTTTGTCCTTTGATAAAGCACCATTTACACGTTTTAAAAAATATATAAAAGATAGCAAAACAAGAGGCGCCAAACAATATGTATTGATGTCCACTAAATAAGACTTTTATTATCTAAAATAAAATTGATATATCTCTTTTTATTATATGAAAAGTAACAACAAACAATCAAACAAATAACAAGCACTCATATAGAATCAACCAAAGAAATCTAACAAACAAATAAACAAACAATCAACACAGCAACAAAACAACATGTCTACCTACAGAAGTTTCGATAACAAGAAAGCACTGCCTGCTGACAAGTATGGTGATGTCTACCAATTCGCTGAAGGCACACACCGCAATGGTTCAGGATGGAACCATATCAGTACAGTCCTGAAAAACGGAAGCCCATATATTCTCAAGGGTGGTAAACAACGAGGACCATTTATGTGGTTGGACGACAACCGAATCATTCACATCGTTCACGGTCGTAAATCACCAGTAAACAAAACAAAACTGGTTAACAATGAGGGGAAAAAGACAATTTGCCAAGTATCTTGGGAGGAAGACCGAGAGGTTAGTGGAAAGTGGCAAGATGATTGGGAGTGCTACTGGCACAACTGGGACCGATACCCAGAAGCCTACATCAAGTTCTTGCAGTTTACTACAAACTGTAATTTCCTGGAATAAACAAAAAAAATACAAAACATAAAATCAAAAAAAAAACTAGCACCTTTAAACTTTTTTTATAAAGAATAGATTCTATCTGTTGGAAAAATTGCTCCATTGCCTGAATTCATATTGAAAGTTGGCATATCGGTTACAATATAACTATTATTTTTTATTTTTTTTCTACCTATTAAATGCATTTTTATTTGTTTTGCTTCTGAAAGATCACCGTGAATATTGGAACCAGTAAAATATCTATTAAAGAAACGTATAAATGGTGGTATTCCGGTTTTCCATACAAAATCACATGTTTTATCGGAACCAGTTACCGAAGCCAAATGTGTAGGACTTGTACCGTCTGGTCCAGTTGTGCCTCCATTTACACTATACATTATTTCTATCTGTCCTAAATGTCCACCCACAGCCCCAGTCATAGATGCGGTAACTCTAAGTTCGGTCCAGTCTCTTAAATCAATCCAACCTGTAATTTCTGCGTAGGTGATATCAGCTGTGGTGGTACCGCTAGTGCTTTGTGAGAAAGCAAATCCATCTAAATATATAGTTACAGGGGTTGTACTTATATTATTTGTATCACACGATGAATTAATTGTATTCATATAATATATAATACATATTTTAGTTATGTAGGAACAATGTCGTTATAAGTAGATGATGTTACAACCGGAACTGTAGCCATTACATACTTATCATCATCTTCCGTTATATTTTTTCTACCAAGTATAAATATTTTTATATTTTTAGTTATGCTGGCAGCACTCATATTACGGAATCTTATAAATGATGGAATCGGGCGTTCCCATACACGGTCATCCTCAACCGCATTTGTTGTAGAAAACCTTTCCTCTAATATTACTGCTTTGGGCCAAGTACCATCTAAACTATACTCTATCTGTATATCTCCAAGGTCTCCTGTATTTGTTACCCACGCAAACATTCTAAGTTCCGTCCAGTTTCTAAAATCAATAAACGGTGTATATTCTCCCTGTACGACACCGGTACCCCCGGTGGCTGCACTAGTGCCATGGGTTACAAAAGCTTTATCAGTTAATGTAATTCCTATAAATTTAGTTTCCATATTGTTACGATCACTTGATGGTAATTGTATGTTCATAATATATAATAAATAAATATATAATTTATAGAGTAAAAACAAATTATAAATATATTTTAATTATATTATTGCCACTTCCTACATCAGTATATGCTGGTACAGTTACTAATGTAAAAGTTTCTGTTTTTATTTTTTTTCTACCAGATATATTTATATACCAGCTGGTTGTATAAGTACTAGATGCTACAAAAATAAATCTTATATATGGGGGTATAGGCGATTCCCATATTTTTTCAGCCTCGTGTGGCCTCGTCGGGTCAGCCCCCTCATCGGTATTTAATAAATCTCCGACTTGGATAATTATACCTGAAGAAGGATCCAAACAATACTGTATTTTTATGTCTTCACAGGTTATAACACCGGGGTTGTAGTTGGTTTCAATAATTAATTTAAGTTCAGTCCAGTTTCTAACATCAATCCAGGGTGTAAATGCACCATCTGGTACTGTAGTTGCACCTGTTCCGCCTTCTAAAGCAAAATTTAGTCCAGTTAACCTTAGTGCTACATGTTCTGTTAATATATTATTACTATCATTGGATGGTATAATTGTATTCATGATATATTTATAATATAAATTAAAAAATAAAAATTATACAGAATAAATATCAGCAGAAGAACCGCCTACTACATAATTATAGGCTGGCATATCATATATAATTAATTCTTCTTCCTTTATTTTTTTCCTACCATATAAAACAATTCTTATATTTTTTGTTTCATTTGTCGGTCCATTTTTATTATGAAATCTAATATATGGAGGTATAGGAGCTTTATATTCAATATTGGAGCTGTTACTACCATTATACGAATTATTTCCTAAAGTTCTAGGGATAGAATAATGTGCCTTCCCTGTACGACCATCAAAACCAGTGTGTATATTTATATCATCGAGAGAACCCGCAATTGTACCAACACAAGTTGCAGTTATCCTAAGTTCTGTCCATCCTTTTAAATTAATCCAAGACGTAAATTCATTGTGTGCAACACCAACTCCTCCTACAGTAGATGATTTAGCAAATGTTTTGTCATCCATTGTTATTACCATAGGTTTCGTTAATATATTAATATCGGATGATTGTAGAAAAGTATTCATTATATATATTAAGTATTAAAAATATTTCCATCAACTGACGGATTAAATGCTGGAACATCTATTATAGTTTCCTCTTCTTTATTTATTTTTATTCTACCAATAATAAATATTTTTATTTGTTTAGGATCCACCCCAAAAGCACCTTCAGAGGTATAATTATGAAATCTTATATAGGATGGTAGTGGCGATTTATATATAATTTCACCTTGATCAGTTCCATTTCGATTTAATACATCTGGAGCATTATAAAACTCGGTACTAGTAGAAGGAACAGTGCCCCAAGGTGAATCACTAGTTTCTATATCAAAATCACGAAGCGTACCGGACCCGGTCATATTAGACAATATTTTTATTTCAGTCCAGTTTCTTAAATCAAACCATTTTGTATATTCGAACCATGTAACATCTGTATTAGCATTATTTGAACTAGAATCATTAGGATTAGCAAAAGCTGTTCCATCTAGATATAATCCATATGACTTAGTTACTGTATTATTAGCATCACTTGAACTTATAAATTGATTCATATACTAATACACTATAATAATTTATTTTCTAAACATTGGCATTTTATTAACATTTCTCATTTGATGAAACACATTTTTACCCATTTTAAAATTATTAATTTTAGCCTTATTAATAAACGTCTTTATTGGCTTCTTAAAAGGTTTAAACATTCTCCCACTATGGACAACTTTATCTGTTTGAACGTATGGAACTACACCTGTGAAATGTTTCGAATGTTTACCGTAGTTTTTATTTGCTACTCCAGAATATACACTTGCTTTCCACGCAGAACCTCCAACAATTTTAGGACTATTTTTCAACCAGTTTATCTTACGGTTTTTAACATTTGGGAATTTACCTGGATTTGGTTTATTAGATAAACTTCTGAGTTTCCATACCTTTTTAGATAGATTATGGACCGTACCACCTCTCTTTTTTGATACCTTCTTCTTAAGAGATTTCTTAGTCTTCTTAGTCTTCTTAGTCTTTTTAGATTTTCTACCAGATGCAACCTGATAAAATTTACCGGCAACTGGTTTATCCCCCATAGGGAATGTTTTTTTTGGTCTAACATTATTACATGATTTTGGCAAAGCACTAATAACATGATTACTCGCAATTGATCCACCTTTCATATAATAATATACAATAAAATAAAAAATATATAATAGTAACAAAGTATTATCCTAATACTTCAATTAATTGGATACAATCATATCACTTTCGTCATTATAGACACCGAGATATTGTGGGTTTTCTAGATTATATGAGTAAATATTCCTTTTTTCATCCATAAGATAAACAACCTCACCAATTGTTTTCCTTTTAGTCGCGATATAATCGTCGCCTCGTCGTTTTTTCTTCTTTCGTTCAGTTTCCTGTGTAATAACCCTTCCATCGTCTACCCTGCCAAATTTAAGATTCTTCTGATGACTCAAACAATATTCAGAACATTCCTTCCTACTTCTTGTACATTGTTCACCATCAATTTTCCGACCCATACATTGTTTATCCTTATCTATTTTACGTTTAATCCGTTTTCGGATACCATATTGAATTGCAAGATTTGAATTACTAAAAGATAACTTTTTTAGTTCTTCATAATCAATACTATAACGGTCACTAATTGTGGTCAACATATTTTCTAGTTCATCTTTAAACATTTTAAAAATAGGGTTCTTAAGGATAATATTATTATCCATTTTGATTGTATTTGTATTATCCTTCATTTTTTAAATCAATTTTTTAAATAATGACTGTTTAAAGAATTATTGATGAACACATTCAACATTTTCATTATCATCAGGTGGTTGTCTTCGTTTTTCCTTTCGATGTTCTCTTTTTTTTTCTTTATTTTCTTTATTTTCTTTATATTCTTCCAGATTTGTTTCTGTATATTCCCCCGTTAAAACTAATTTGTCTGTCTTATCATATTTTTTAAATAACTCCTGAATATATTTCCTTCTTTCATCATCAATCGATGTTGGGAAAACTACATTAAAATTAATAATTAAATTACCAGTCATACCCTTTTCCCTTATAACCTTTTTAGAAAATGGCTGAATTACATCTGGATTAGTTACATATAGTTTTTCACCATCTAAATGTTCTATAATAAATTCACAACCACATAAAGCCTCAACAAGTGAAATTTTTTTATCTATAATTAGATCACCATTATTATATTGTTTAAAAATTTTATGAGGTTTTATAGTAATCTTTATAAACAAATCACCGTAAATATCTGCATCAGGATGTTGATCTGATTCCTCACTAAACTTTAAAGTATGTCCATTCTTAAACTCACGTTTTAAAGTTATTTTTATACTACTCCTTATTTTAAATATTTTTTCACCATTACATCTCATACAAATATTATCGGCTGGATTATATCTACCACTACCTCTACAATCATTACAGGGTACCTGGGATTGGGTCACAAATCCCGGACCGAGTTGAACTAACTTTAAAATCTTTCCCATACCTTTACACGGTTGGCATTGTTTACTTAGACTTTTATCCTTTACTCCTTCTCCACGACATGTACTACAAATAACATCTTTGTCATAACTAATTTTCATCGTTTTCTCTTTATACGCATCTTCAAGAGATATTTCAACTTCTTCAATCCTATCTTTTGTTTTAGTTTGTTGTCTTCTATTATTCCTATTAAACATATTCCCAAACATACCAAATGGATCCATATTTGGCATCTGCTGTTCCGACATATTTCTATTCAATCCTTCCTCTCCATAACTATCATAAATTTCTCGTTTCTCTTTATTATTTAAAACATTATAAGCCCTTGAAATTTCCTTAAACTTTTCTTCCGCTCCTTCTTCTCTATTTCTATCTGGATGATATTTCATTGCTAGTTTTTTATATGATTTTTTTAGTTCATCTTCACTACAACCCTTTGATACATTTAGAATATCATAGAGTTTCGTATTATCTGGATTTGTCTGTTTATTAAAAAACATTCTATATTATTACTAATATTGTATTTTACTTTAAATAACTTACATAAATAATTATATTAAATGTGATAAACTAGACTCTGTATTTACACCTTCCTTTATTTTATAAGTAAATTTTAATCCTTCTAAATTTTTAGTTATTACCATTTTATAATTCTTGAATTTGGGTCTTTTTTTTGTAATTTTGTCTAAATGTGTTGTTATAATTGTAATACTTTTATTATTTAATAATTTATTACAATAAATATCAGAAACTTTTTCAGAATCTTTATAGTTTGTTGCATTAAATAATTCATCTATTACAGAAAAAACAAATCCATCTGTGTTTTTAATTTTTTCAATATAATCATCCATTCTTTTTATTTGGTTCTGAAATAAGGATAACTTACCTATTTCGTCTGTATTATAAATCTGTGTGTCTATATAAGAAAAAGGTGTAAAGAGCATATATTTAGAATAACATAACCCAATAGTTTGTGCTAATAAAATATTTATAGTTAAACTCTTTATAAATGTAGATTTACCACACGCATTTGGACCAGTTATTAATATATTATCATGGATTGATATGCTATTTTTTACTGAATTATCTAATAATGGATTCCCCATCTTTTTAAAAATAATTAATGGTTTCTTTAGTTTTATAGAATTAGGCAAACTATAACCACTTTTTCTTAATAATTGTCTATTATTATTATAATCTATTAATCCAATATATTTAATATAACTAACTAGTTTATCTGATTTAAATAATCCCATATATTTATTCATAGCTTCACCATTATGTTTATAGGTTAGGTCTATTTCTGCTAATGGTTCACTATTATAACTATGTTGTGTAAAAATTTCTTGTGTCTTTTTTATTATTGTTTTTATAATATCTAACTTTTCTATAATTTTATTTCTTAAAATATACGTTAGTACAGAAAATTTTATCGAGGAATAGATATTATAAATAAAAAATCCTATATAGAGTATTGTTTTTATTAAACCTGTAATAGTTTTTACTTTAAAAATATTTAGATTTGTTAGTCCCATAAAAGACATATCTATCATATATTTAATTTTAGGCAACAGATACTCTGGTATATATTTTTTAAAAACTGCAAATAATACTAACACTATTGGTAATGAAAATATATTATATAATGGAAGAAATAGATTAAAACAATTGTAAATATACTGTGAACTATCTTTTAAATTTTTATGTTTTAATAAAGAAACTACCTTTTTATGAATATAAATGTTTTCATATATAGGATTAATTGGATCTAGAAATGAAATTAAACATTTCTGGTGTTTTTTTATATACTCTAAACACTCTATATTATTTTCCTTTACTATTGGTTCTTTTATGTATGATATTTTTGGGTTTAGTAGTTTGTTTTTTAAATACATCTCTCCAAAAAATGTCTTACATTTATTAATTTTAGAAAAGACACTATTGTCCTTATTTCCATTATTATCAAAAAAATCGGTTTCTGTATACAGATTTGATGGAATAATAGAACTATTTTTATTAATAAATATAGGTTCTAATAATTCAATACATTTCACCTTTTCTAAATTATTATCATCTATTTCATTTTTAGATGTTTTAATAAATTCATACATACAATAACTTTTAAAAAAATAAACATTTTTATATTTACAGAAAATCAATAAATTTAAAGAAATTACACTTTATATATACATTATGGAGGCCAAAGAAAGAATTTCTTGGGATGACTATTTTGTAAAAATTATTCTTGCTACAGCCGAAAGATCCTCTTGCACCAGGTTAAAAGTAGGTAGTCTTATTGTTAAAAATAATAGAATTGTTTCGCAGGGTTATAATGGATTCTTATCAGGTTGTAAACATGAATCTATTGTTAGAGATGGTCACGAACAGGCCACAGTTCATGCAGAACAAAATGCTATAAGTTTTTGTGCTAGAAATGGAGTTTCTTGTGAAGATTCGATTATTTATATAACACATTATCCATGTGTTAACTGTATGAAACTTATTTGTGCTAGTGGTATAAAAGAAATTAGATATATTAATGATTATAAAAACGATGATGTAGTCGAACGACTCTCTGAACTATCTGGGGTTAACATTATTCAACTACCAGTCAAGGAGTGAATTATTATAGTTTCCTGTAAAACAACTGGTACAAGCATTTTTATTCGGTAGTATATCTATCATACTTTTTATATCCAGATATTTTAGTGAATCACATCCTATATATTCTTTTATTTCGTCTACACTCATTTTAGAAGCAATTAATTCTTCTTTAGTAGGTATATCAATACCATAATAACATTCACTAATAACTGGTGGTGATACAATCCTTATATGCACTTCTTTTACTCCAAAACTCTTACACTGTTCTATCAATATTTTTAAAGTGTTGCCTCTAACAAGTGAATCGTCGACTAAAATAAGTGTTTTATTTTTAATAATGTCTGATATAGCAAATTTTTGTGTAATAGCCTTTCTACGTTCTTCGTTGTTTTTAAGTATAAAGGTTCTACCTTCCTCTTTTTTTTTAATAACCTGTTGATAATTTAGATCCAGTGAATCTGCAAACCCAAGACCAGAAATAATACCAGTTTCTGGGATACCTGATACTATTATATCATTATAATCGTAAAAGGTATCACCTTTAGATAATTCTACACCACATCTATATCTAAAATTCTCTACATTTACATTATCAGTATTTGATTTCTGATTTAAAAAATAGATATATTCTAGTGAACATGGTGTAAAATAATTAAATTTAGAATAAATTTCTCTATATCCATTTTTATCAACCATACCAATCGTTCCTGGTTTAATATTTTTAACAAATGTATAACCATCTTCGATCAAATTATTATCTTCTGATATCACACACAAGGAGTTGGTTTTATTATTTCTACACAAACATAATGGTCTAACACCATAGGTATCCCTCAAAATATATATTTTATCTGCAACACCAATCATAATACAATACACTCCAAGAATTTTTGATAAGATTTCCTGTAGAATTTCATACCAGTTATTTTGTTTCATATTATTAATTATATTTACCAATATTTCGGTATCTGTAAGAGACTCACTAATATCACATTTATATAATTTATAAAGAGCCTTTCTATTACTTATATTACCATTATGAACCAAAATATAGTCCTGACCTTTATTATTAATAGTTGTTGTACCATTAAATGGTTGTGACCTTGTACTATTACCAGAAGTAGAATATCTGGTATGTCCTATATAGTATAACCCTTTATTACTATTTATTTCCTTTCCAATTTCTAACAATTTATTAGAATCAACTTTACCCTGATTATAGTAGTTTATTATCCTCCTTTTATGGAAATAACTAATTCCATAGCTATCGTGTCCTCTATGTGAAATATTTGACATAATAGATGTATTTAGTCCCTTTGGACTATAAACACAAATAATACCACACATAGATAATACCTATATATATCTTTTTATGCTTAAGTAAAATAAAATTGAATAAATTTAAACTCTTTTCAATTAATAACCATTTAGAAACCAACTTGAAACCAACTTGAAATCAACTTGAAACCAAACTAAAAACAAAACTAAAAAACAAACTAAAAAACAAAACTAAAAAACAAAACTAAAAAACAAAACTAAAAAACAAAACTAAAAAACAATCATGCTGCACACTCTTGGAAAATACACCTTGAACCTTAGTGGTTGGGGTAAAAACAAACGTTCTGAAAAAGGAGAAGCGATTGATTTTCGCGCTCCGAACACAGAAGTCCCAAAAGGACACAATTTCTCACAAATTTGTGAAGAATATGAGGTACCTACCTTCACTCCCAAACTCTGGATGTTTGGTCAGGATTTGGTTGGTATCCTTAAACACAAAGATTTCCTTCTGACGATCAATGCTGACGGACACGGTGGAACCGCACCTCATTACATCGAAGGACGGATTATCGCCTACTATTCTGGTTTGTTCGCCCTTCTGGAAATTTACAAAAACATCAAGCACATCATGGACATCTATACCGAGGAAGATGAATTATCTCGTTTTATGAACTCGCTTTACCAAAGAATCGACGACAAAATTATGCTGGACATGCCTGAAACACGTAACATCAAGACAGGCGGTTCCACCCTTACTACGAACATCAAATTCATTGATGAACTTGGGAATTTGGTGTCACTCACAACCAATTGTGGAGATTCTCTGTTGGTCCATTTTGATGTCGAGTTTCCCTACCAATACGCTGTAGTCGAAGATACACTTGAACTCAACTGCGATACCCTGGAAGCCTACCAGTTGTATGTTGATAAATGCAACGAACTCGATACTATCCCCAAGGAAGTTTTCCTTGGAAGGTTCAACTTCAAAAATGGCTTCGAGATTGATTGGCATGAAAATGCCTACGAACCTCTCAGACCTTTCCTTCTGGAAAATGAATATGGCAAATACATCGCCAAAGAAAATGTTCATGAAATGAAACAATTCTACAACTACGCACCGAAATCCTTTTATGACGCAAATCTGATGAAAGGTGGAACACAATCTGTGCGTGGAAGGGCTGGAAACATCAAACAAATAGAAGAAGGCGGCTATCCTTCAACCAATTTTGGGAATACAGCAGAAGGGATTTGTCAATGCCTTCCTGGTTCGAGTATTGGAGATAAGACCCAGAAACAAATCTATAAGGATATGATGTTGTCACAAACAACGGTTCGTATCTATAAGCATATCAAGTCAGATACAGAACTTATGGGGTCAGATGGATTCTTTGACCCAATAGCTGACTTAGAACTTCTCGACATTCTTGATAACTCAAAACCAGACAAAACCCAGAAAGCTATCGACATTGAACTTTTCAAAAATCTTCTGATTGAAAGGATGTTGGCGAATGTTAAGAGGGAACAATGGAAGAATAGTTGGGATGATGTAAGTATGGTCATTATCACAATCAAAAAAAACAAAAACAAAAAACAGAATAAGTTTGCTAAGAAGAGAGAAAATAGGACACGGAGGAAAAATATCCGTAAATAGATGATAGAGGGTAGTTATCCCAGTATTGTAGTTTAGAAGGGACTTTGATATTTAAATAGAAAAGTATTTTATCAGAATAAGACATGTTAATCCAGTAGTTAGTCCTATTTTTTTCTATCCAATTCCCAAGTTTATAGTCTTTGTATTTTATAGAATACTCTATTTCTTTAGTCATTACTTGTTTTTTTATTAAGTCATAAAGTCCCGGTTCATAGTTATCTATTTTGTTAAGAAATAAATGTAAATGAGTTGCAGTTTCTTGTCTTTTTATAGACATATATTATCATTAAATTGATTAGTTTAAATTATTATAATTTATAATAATAATAAATAATGAAACTATCGAATCTACATATTATTGGGTTTTTATTAACTATATTCTTTGTTAAACAGTTAAATTTAGATATAAATTTATTAGTAAATATAGTAATATTTTTAGTTGTTGTATACTATTACTATAATGAGAATGAAGTAGATAATAAAAATAAAGTCAACTTAACTGAATTTTTAAATAATAAATCAAAAGAGACTGGAACTCCTTTAACAGAAATAGAAATAAAAAAAACAGAACCAATTATAGAACATCTTGAAAGTCTTAGATTGTTTGCTGAAAAACACGACCATATAAATCAAGATGTAGTAAAACAACTAATAGTAAATACGAATACTCTTTTTAAAGAGAAAAGTGTATTTTATAGAGAATATATAAACCAGTTACTGGATGAGATTGAACTTTTAAATGATATTAATATGGATTATAAGCTGGAATATTTGGAAATTAAAAATAAAATAATAAATGAGTTGGATAATATAGTAGAAATCAAAGACCCCATTTCATTCTATCAATTTAAAGGAACATATAAAATGTACTAAAAAAAAATTGATTTCCAAGTAGTGTATAGAATACAATACAATACAATACGACCATGTGTTCCATTAATGATGACGTAATCGAAGGTATAATCAAATATTCACTTGCTCCTTATGCAGACCAAAACAATATAGAACTAAGCAAGTTGATTGATCAACTTAGTGACTATCACTATAAAAGTATGATAGAAAAAAAACCAAAAAAACTTAAAATTAAAACTAATACTAAAAGAGGAAGACCCGCCGGGAGTACAAACAAAGATAAACCTAAACCTACACCTAAACTAAAATCAAAAAAAAACAATGATGCGAATGGAGGAAGTTCAGAGGTAGCTGTAAAGAGACCCAGAGGAAGACCTAAAGGTTCAACTAATAAGAAACACAATGATGTTGATGTAGGTATTTAAATACATACTACATATTTAATCAAATGGGTAATTCTCTAAAGACAAATTTTTTTTATTTACAATGTTTTCATTGCAATCGTGTTTACAGAAATATGGAACAAACTATGTGTCCTGGGTGTAATAAAAATGTTTTAGTTCCTAATGAAATAGATTTATATAAAATCTATGACCTCAATCATTATAAAAAAAAAATATCAATTTTAGAACAGATGTGTTTCATAACTAAATGTAGAATACAATATGGGTATAACTATCTGCAACAGGTTGCTTTATCAAAAAAGATACGTATTACATTTAGAAATCCAGTTGAACTATCTCTTGAAAAACCTTGCGAAGATATAAGAAATTGGGATAACGATCTTAGACTAAATTTTTTAAATTATATTGTTGAATTTTATAATCATCTTGTCCGTATTAACTATAATTTATATGAAGCTATTCTATGTAATTCGCTTCAAGATAATATCTATATAAATTTTAAATGTAACTATATAGATATAGATAGACTCCCTACATATGACGAACTGTTTAGTTCTAATGAAACGTATGTTTAATAGTCTTTACTAAAACATTTCATTCTTTCCATAAACTGTAGTATTTCAAAACATCTTAGACTATTACCTTTCTTATTACATTCTATATATTTTTTTATTAATTCACAACACATAATAATAAAATTGATTTTGTTGTTTTAAAATATTTTTTATTATTATTAAATGTCTCTCCCAAACATGACAGAACTATACAACATAGGACACGCTTTCTTTTATAACGGATATCTTCCAGTGATTTCTCCACTTCTCCTAGAAACAGATGTTGAATTGCCTACCCCACTCCCATACACTCCTAACAGTCTAGTTTACGAGGTAGATAAGACATACGATAATTTTAGAGACAAAATAGAAGGTAAAGTATTTTACAATGATGAACAACAAGAGTATTTAGATTTTAAAAAAGAAATAGAGCGGAAAAGTTTCCGTAAAAATAAAGAAAAGGTCAGTATTTTTGATAATATGTTTGATGGGAAAATAGAGGAGCGTATTATTACAAACAAATACAGTAAATCTAAAGCAAATGATCACAAGACATTTAAACTCGGTAATATTAACGGGTCTACACTAATGAAACGTAGGAGTAATATGTATATTTAATCACTATTATAAAAATCTAAAATCTCATTATATCTCGTAATATCGTTATTCCCACCAGATATAACACATACAATTTTTTTATTTTTTTCCTTAATTTTTTTTAATCCTGCAACCGATAATGCCCCAGCTGGTTCTGTTATAATACCGTCATAGTTATATAGGTCTACAATTTCTTTACATACTTCATAATTTGTAACAGTATGGACCTCCACTTTTTTATTTAGAATATTAAAATTTAGTTCTCCTATTTTTGAAACAGCCGCACCATCGATAAATCGGTCAATATATTTTAGATTATAGGGTTTTTTTTTATTTATAGCAATAGTCATAGATCTAGCACCAACTGGTTCTATTCCTATAACTTTACTTTTTCGGTGTAATGTATTATATACACCAGATAACAACCCACCCCCACCTAAGCCAGTAATTACAATATCTGGTGTAAATTCTGATAAAATCTCGTCCCCTATTGTAGACTGTCCTTTAATAACATCGTGGTCATTAAATGGATGTATAAAAAATTTATTATTTTTTTTAGAATATTTATATGCATTATTCAATGATTCATTGAAAGTTTTATTATTATCCACTATTGTGATATTATCCTTTCCATAATATTTAATCATATTTATCTTTTGTTTCGGTGTCCCTTGTGGTATAAAAACGACACCATCTATACCGAAATTATGACAACAATAAGCAACCGCCTGTGCATGATTACCTGTACTAGCACATATAATACCTTTCCTTTTACTATCTGTAAAATTTGTAAGTATTTTGTTCATAACTCCTCTTATTTTAAATGAACGAGTCACCTGTAGGTCTTCTCTTTTTAGATAAATACTATTACCAAATAGTTCAGACAATCTACTGTTAAATTCAAGTGGTGTCTTTTTAATATAGTGACGTAGTAAAGACATTATTATAACTATAACCCTATATTTTTTTAAATAGTTTCTTCCCACGGTAGTTCATCTCTTTTTTTTTCTCCAAATCTAAACCCGATTGGTGTATGTGGATTAAATAGTCTATCTAAGAATCGTTTTTGTGCTGGACAAATTACCTTCAGTAGTTTATTTTGTTTATGTTTATTAAAAATAATATCCCACTTTTTACAAAAATCAACAAGGTTATTGTTTATAGACATCATATTTTCATGTAGATTATATTTATAAAATAATAAATCAATATCAATATTAAACACAATTATACAATCTCTGTCTACAAGTTTTTCTCCTATTCTTTCTGATATTTTAAAATATTCTCTTCTAAGTTTTAGTTGATCTGGTCTCGCTTCTAAAAGAGTCATATATCTATCTATATATGAATAAAGAGTACAATTACTATTCGTATAAATATAGTCATCTATTAGATAACTTAGTGAACCATTAAGAATCATAAAAAAAATACTATTACTAATAAAAGGTCTATTTTTATAAGTATTTTTGTATTAACTCTAACTTATTTTTTTGTATCTGAAGGATTAGTTCTTCTATCGTGTTTTTGAGGATAAACCTTCTAACTGTAACCGCTTGTGTTTGTCCCATACGGTAAACCCTAGCAATTGCTTGCTGTTCGTGTGTAGGATTCCAATGTGGTCCACTAAAATAGACAGAGTTGAATGACTGTAGATTTAGTCCTGTAGAACCGGCCATAATCTGGATAATAAGAACTCTATATTCTTCAGAGTTATCAATCATCGTTTTTCTGTTATCAAGACCTACACCACCGTGTATAGTATTATAGGTAATCTCAATTTCTTCTAACTTTTGTTCCAGAAATTGCATCTCTCTTCGGAAATAGCAGAAGATAACTGGTTTTTCTTCAGGATTTTCTTCTAGTTGTTTAACAATCTCCGAAATTTTTGTATTATTGTATTTCCATTTTGAGGCCTTTGTCTTTTGTTTTTTTCCATAACCATCTAGAACCAACTGAGGGAGAATTGCCGCCTGCCTCCTTCTCAATAGTGTTTCAAGGAAACTAAACTCTACACTTGGATGTGTATTATCCTCCACATCCTTATAGAGTTGCTTCTCATATAAACTCTTAAACTCGGTTATATGTTCGACATATTTGTATCCACCAAGTTTAATATTTACTTCTTCCTTTGTTCTTCGGAGAAGATAGGTCTGGATATTCTTTTTCAAATCTCCTTTTTTTACACCTATAAATCTGAGAAGTGTTTTCACATCAGATTTGTAGTTTTGGATTGGTGTTCCGGTTAAGCACCATTTGTAAGATGATTTCAGGTTACAAATTTTGTTGAACAGTTTACCTTTTGGGTTTCTAATAGTATGAGCTTCGTCAATGACGATTCGTCCCCACGGATGTTCCATAATATGGTCGCGAGTAGATTTCACGAAGGAAGTTATAACTACATTAAGTCCTACATTAATTTTACTTTCATCCAATTTATGGATGTGGATAGTAATATCTGAAGTGAATTTCTCGATTTCACTTTTCCACTGTGTAATTAAACTGGCTGGAACGATTATAAGAGTATATTGGACTTGATGGTACATAATAAGTCCGATGGTTTCGATGGTTTTTCCCACACCCATCTCATCTGCAAGAATACCACCTTTTGTAGATTTAGAACTCATCTCTCTTGAGAACATCCATCTAACTGCTTTTTTTTGGTGAGGTAAAAGCGTAAATCCCTCATCTTTGAAACTCTTCAAAAGAGGCTCGAGAGAAGGAACGATACGAAGAGACATTGTGATTGCTGGTTGTAGATTGCTGATTGTAGATTGCTGATTGTAGATTGCTGGTTGTAGATTGCTGATTGTAGATTGCTGATTGTAGATTGCTGATTGTAGTTTGCTGATTGTAGATTGCTGATTGTAGATTGCTGATTGTTGTAGTGTGTTTATGAAAATAGAAAATTAATAATCAATTTTTTTATTAGAGATAAAAAAATGATTTTTATAGAAAATAAAAAATAGCCCTGTATGGGACTTGAACCCATGACCCTCAGATTAAAAGTCTGATGCTCTGCCGACTGAGCTAACCGGGCTATAAAGTTGCATCCGGAATTGAACCGAATTCTCTTGGAATTATATTCCAATGCCTTTCCATTAGACCATACAACTAGACCTTTTTAAGTCTTTGTCTAGGACTGTAGCCTCATGCGGGGCTTGAACCCGCGACCCTCAGATTAAAAGTCTGATGCTCTACCGACTGAGCTAACGAGGCGAATTAGATAGTTTTAGTCATATCTAGGACTGTAGCCTCATGCGGGGCTTGAACCCGCGACCCTCAGATTAAAAGTCTGATGCTCTACCGACTGAGCTAACGAGGCGATGCTCCATGTGGGGTTCGAACCCACGATCTCCGCATTATAAGTACGGCGCATTACCAACTGTGCTAATGGAGCGATTTAGACAGTTTAATGTCCTGTCTAGGACTGTATTTTCCTACTTGATATATACATTAAAAAAAATCAATTTTTTTTATTCATTTAAATATTTGTCTTGAAATATAGTTAAATGGAAATACCTAAAATAGGATTTGGAACATATCGTCTTAAAGATGATACTACAGATTCGGTATTGCATGCTTTAACTATTGGATACACTCATATAGATACAGCACCACTTTACAAAAATGAAGCACAAGTTGGTGAAGCTATTAACAAAAGTGGGATAGATCGGAAAACACTATTTTTAACTACAAAAATTAGTAGGAAAGAACTAAAGAGCAATAGTATAGTAGATAGTATTGAAAATAGTCTCAGGGTAATGAACCAAGACTATATCGACCTTGTACTATTACATGAACCTATAGATTTCCTCCAAAACTGGAAATTGTTATGCGAATACTTTAATAACCAAACACAAATAAAGGTTAGACACATCGGGGTTAGCAACTTTAACATAGAACAATTAGAATTAATTACTAAAATAAAATTCCCATATTGTAATCAAATCGAATTAAATCCATTTCTACAACGCACTTCTCTTACAGAATACTGTAAGAAAAAAAATATTCTCGTTGTTGCACATTCGCCTCTGGCCAAGGGCGAAAAACTTGATAATCCGATTCTTAAATCTATTTCTAAAGATATAAACAAAACACCCTCTCAAATTATGTTAAAATGGAATTATATTAACAATAATATTATTATACCACGAAGCAAAGACCAACTTCACATTCTAGAAAATACTTCACTCGATTTTGAACTATCAAAAGATAACCTAGAAAAACTTGACTCTCTTAACTGTAACTATTCAACACACCCCAAATACCTATAACACTCTACATATATCTATACTAATATATGTTTAAATACATATACTTATACTACTTACATATTTAAGGAAATAAAAATTGATTTGACACATTTTAAAATATATAAATACTTCATCAGCTATGAACCATACCGACATCGAAAACCTTTATAATAATTTTATTAAATCTAATGCAAATAGATATGACATTAGCATAGAAACCCTGTTCAAGGGGTTTACAGATTATATCGGAAGTGAAAACTTCTTTCTCCCCGAAAAAAACGCAAATGAGTTAGAAGTCAACACAATACACATCGGCAATGACTATTGTCCGTACATAGTTAAAAAATGTTCCAATGAATCACATTATTGGAAAAAAATTAATTAATATTTAAAGGCTAATGAATTTAATTAATTGTACACTACCACAAATTTTTTTTTAAGGTAATTCTATAATCCCAAGCATTACAAGAACAACTGTAGGTTTAATAGGTGTGTCGTTTGTTGAATTATAAAGACTAACATTCCCACCTATAACTGGTATTTCGTGTTTAACGCATGCCGTGTTTAGGATATCTATTTCTTTACTAAAATTTCCTATACATTGTTTCGGATCTCCAAAATTTAGACAGTTCACTACCCCAAGTGCTTTGCCTCCATTTTTTTCAATCGTATTTTTACAAGTTTCTATATTATCTCCCCAAGATAATATAATTTTCTTATTAATTTCATACACATCCAGAATCGTATAATGTCCAGGCTCAAGAGGACCTTTGATAGTTCTACCACCAATTGTATTATCATACTGTGTCCACAATTCTGTATTTTTTACTTTAATTGGTTCTGATGTTTGAACCGCCTGTTTAATAGGTGTAAGATTTACTGTTTCTGCATCAAACATATCAATATGGTCAATGAATATCTCTTCGGTTTTATCTAAAACAGAATAGTAGCCGGTGTTATTTGATTTACCAACCACAGAATACTCTAGGTCCCATTTCTTAAAGATTTTAAAAATCTCTTCCTTATTCTTTTCCTGGGCCACAATTAGCATACGCTCTTGTGATTCAGAAATCAATTTATCACAGTTATCTAGGGCATATTTAGTCGGTACCTTATCAATATAAATATCACATCCAATGTTTTTATCGGTCTTTTCCCTACCTCTTTTTACCACTTCTACCGAAGCACACAATAACCCACCAGCACCCATGTCTTGCATCCCTTCTGCCAATTTCTTTTCACTAATTTCACAACAAGCCTCCAATAATAGTTTCTCTAGATATGGATCTCCTGTCTGAATATTATCCTTTAGATTACTAACATCACCCATAAACTGATTAGAAGCCATAAATGCCCCATCTACACCTTCCTTTGCTGTCTTTGACCCAACATAAATAAGCAAACTATCTGTATTCATCACATTACCATAAATAATATTCTCTTTCTTCACCAGACCCAAACAAGCAACATTCAGAAGTGGATTCTTATTATACGTATCATCTCTATAAAAATCTCCACCTACATTTGCCACACCAATACAGTTCCCATAATCCGAAATACCTTTAATCACTTCTGGATATAACGTATCATTATAGTTATCATTACCAAAACGAAGGAAATCCATAATAGCAATCGGTCTCGCACCCATTGTAAAAATATCCCTCATTATACCACCCACGCCAGTAGCTGAACCATTATATGGATCAATAAAAATAGGATGATTATGACTCTCAATTCTCATAGCTACACAGTAACCATCGCCAATATCAACAATACCTGCATTCTCTCCTGGACCCTGGACGACATGCTTACCCTCAGTATATAGTTTGGAAAGGTATTTCTTTGTACTTTTATATGAAATATGTTCACTTTTAATTAGACGGTCAATCCTATTATAAATATCGGTCGGACAAAATTTCTTAAACAACCAACTTTTAAAATAGTTTACATTTCGTTCTGGATGAGGCATCATACCAAATACTGTCCCTTCTTTGTTTGAGACACCTGCTATTTTTTGAAATGAACCATTATCAAAATCTTTATAGGTTAGAAAAATCTGGTCGTTTACTACCAACTCAGTATAGTCACCACTATCAATGTAATAATTACCATATGAATTCGCAATATTCATTTTCATTTCCATCTTACTAATCTTCGGGTCAAGAATACAATCTACCGGACGACTATGAAATTTATTATCACTATTCTTTACTAGTTTTCCTGGGAGAAGACCCAGTTTAATAAGAATCTGAAATCCATTACAAATACCTAAAATTGGAATCTCTTTTTTATGGGCCTCAAGAATAACACTTGTTACCGGTGAAGTTATAGCCATTTTCCCTGGATCAATCTCATATTCTCCGGTCGCCTTAAGATAATTCCTATCACCAAATGCAAACCCACCTGGAATGACCAACAAATCCATTTCTGGAAGCACCGTTTCGGTATGCCATATATAAAAACTATCTTTAAAATAACGTTTCGTATCAGAATCACAGTTAGACCCTGGATATCTAATAATACCAACTCTCATTAGTAATTTTATGTAATTTAACTTTAAACTATTATTTTTACAATTTTTTACCTACAAATATATAGTTATAACCGGAATGTAAAATATAGTTCCACAATTAAATAGAATACATCTCAAACCAAATCCAACACATTTTCTATTTTCTAAACATAAAAAATTGATTTTAATTTATTCAGTGTATATGAATACACACACTATCCAAAGCGAACCATAAAAACAAACGGAAATCAAAAGAAAATCAAAAAGAAAATCAAAAGAAAATCAAAAAGAAAATCAAAAGAAAATCAAAAAGAAAGCACCAATATGTCTAACCTTCCTACCGCATGGACGATTGAATATTCTAAAACTCATGAAAACCACTACTATTTTAACGGCGATACTGGACTGACCCAATGGACACACCCTTCTGACGGCATCTGTGATAGCGAAGGCAACCTTGAAAGGATGAGGGTGCTTCCTATTGGTTGGACTTCAGAATACTGTAAAGAACAAAAACTATGGTACTTCTATTGTGTTACTTCTGGACACTCCCAGTGGACACACCCTTCTTATGGGTTAGTGTTCCCATCAGAATCACCAGAAGACACCTCAGACGAATACGACTATTACGACAAACACTACAATGAATACAAATACAACCTCTGGACTAAACAATTGTAAGACTATAACACTGTAAACCGTGTACTTACTACTTCATTATGGGTTTCATTATTTAAATCCAGTTCAATACTTGCTATTTCAGCATCACTTGCATCTCTTCCATTAATATTAAAAAAAGTTTCTGTAATCCTAGGATTTGTTTTTACATTATTTAATTTATCTATCATATATTCTCTTTCTAAATCGGTTATTTCAAATATATCAGTTGGATCCAGTTTATTACATATTTCTGGTTTTATTAGATTTATATTTTTTTTAAATCTAGAATTAAACATTTGTTGAACTTTTTTGGTAATGGGTGGCGAAACTTCAAATAAGTGTTCGTATTCATCTTTATATAATTTTATAGCCTGGTTCGGAGGCATTCTGTCAAGAGGATGCCTCGATACTAAGGTTTTTAAATCAGTATGTAGTTTATTCCAGGAAATAGCCGCAGCTCTATAACCTTCATTTAATTCCGATATCTGTAGAAATTGGGATATAGTTGTTATTATACCAGCAATAATAGATAAACTACCAATTCCCATAACAACATATTCCTTTATATCATCTGAAAATCTATCCTGGGCAAAATTAGTTGTACCAGTTACAGTAGATATAATAATTACAGGAATAGTAAACCATGTATTTTTTTTCTGATATATTTCCCTACATCTAGAATGCATCCAATGATAACAGAGTGCTTTATCAGCCCATTGTTTAATTATTTTTTCTTCTTCAGCCTTCCAATATTCTCTAGTTTCATTTTCTGTTATTAATGAAGTATCAGACATTATTATAAAGTTGTTAGTTTCTTTAAATTTAAAAAAAAATTTAATAATTTAGATGTTTCTATTTGATTTATAACTGTATCAGAAGATTCCCTAAAATATTCTATAGATTTAATAAACTTATCACAATGTTTCTTATATTCTAACATTATAGCGTCTCTTTTATATTTTATATTCAATTCAAAATTATTATTATGTATATTTTTATTTTTATTATTTTGAGAAAGTTTTTCTAAATAATCTTCTATTAATTTTATAAATTCATCAACTATTTTTAGATTGTTTATAATATTATTTATAATTTCTTTTAATTTATCAGAACTAAGACTAGTAATCTGTGTGGTATACACTATATTACTAAATATACTATTTATACTATTTTTATTTTCGATTTCTAATTTTGTTAAAGAAATTAATATGATTAATATATATTCAGATAATTCATATAAGTCCTTCGAATATTTATCTAAAAATATATTATAAATATTATTATAATATTTGAATTCATTTTTTAAAATATCTGACTGAAACACAATATTATTATCTTCTGGTTTATAAATTTTATTATTTTCTAAACTACTATTTATTTTATTTAATTGTATTATTTTATTTTTAAGTTTATGGACGTTAGTATTTAATTTATGAAGATTTTCTATAATTTTATTTGTTTTTATAAATATATCTTTATAATCCATATTTAGTTTAATATAAGATATTTATACGATTCACAAAAAATTATAATTCTATTATTAACAATTATATCTACTAACAAATACAACCATGACTCCTTTCAAGAACTCATTTATTTATGCAATTATTTAGAATAATAGATATATATATATTTTTTATTTAAAATAATTTAAATTACATATAACATGTCTCATTCAAAACCAGTTAGAGTTTATGATATTAATACAGAAGAATACAACCTTTATAAAGAAATGCATAAAAATCAAACCCTAGATTTTGTTTTACAAAAAAAAGATGAATATTCAAAACTGAATAAAACAAAAATGACTATGAAACACGCTCTATCACTACTTAATAATTTTGTAGACCCCAGTGATCCAGATATTGACGTCACTAATATTACACACGCATACCAAACCGCCGAAAGAATCAGACAAAAATATCCTGATAACAAAGAATACCAACTTCTTGGATTAATACACGATATAGGAAAAATATTATATACCTTTAACGAACCTAGTTGGGCTGTTGTTGGGGATACCTATATTCTTGGCTGTAAATTCCCAGAATCTATCGTTTTTTATGACACTTTAAAAGAATCACCTGATTTTAACAAGTACGATGAAATAGGTATATATAGTAAAGGCTGTGGTATGGATAATTTACATATTACATTCGGACACGATGAATACCTATATATGGTTCTATGTGGTAATAAACATAATTTTTCACAGGAATATATTGATATTATTAGATACCATTCACTCTATCCATGGCACACTGATGGGAAATACCACGTATTTATGAATGACAAAGATAGACAGATATTTATTGATATGATGGATTTTAACCAATTTGACCTTTACTCTAAATACGATAAACTTGTTATAGATGATACAATTATTAACTATTACAATGATTTGTTAGATGAATATTTCCCAAATGAACTAAATTGGTAATTTTTTATACTATTAATATATGAACTATTTTTCGGTTACTCTAACTATTCTAATTCTATTTTTTGTATTTAAAACTAGAATTATTGAAACTTTCGCACTAAAATTTATTCATATACCTAAAAATGCAGGTACTTCCATTGAAAATATTGCTAAAAAAAAGAATATAGAATGGGGATTTTTAGAATGGATTAAAAAAGGATATAAAACAGGCAGTAATATTTTTAAAATACAAACTCCATGGATTTATAAACCTAACAACAAAGAATATAATATACAATCTAACTGCTTTCCATGGCATCAAATACCAGATGAATTAGGCAGAGAGTTCATAGATAAAGACGACGAATTATTTTGTATAGTAAGAAATCCATATACTAAAATAGTAAGTGCTTATAAATATAGTCATAAAAACCCAACAAAAAAAGGTCTCAATGAATTTATAAAAGATAAATTAAATAATTTTGAGAAAAATAAATACTGGAATGGATGTCATATTTTACAACAACATCTATATACTCACGGTAAAATTAAATGTAATCATATACTTAAATTCGAAAATCTAAAACCTGATTTTGATAGTAAAATGAAAGAATTTAATCTAGATTTACAAATAGAAAAGGTAGATAATAAATCTAATAGTAAATTATCTATGAAAGATTTAGATACTGAAAGTAAAAAACTTATCTATAAAATATACAAAAAAGACTTCAAACTTTTTAATTACAAAAAATAGTTATTCCTCTATTTTTATCTTCTTAATAATTTCATCTGTGACTTCAAATGATTCCAAGGGTTCTAATTTTAGAATCCAATTATTTACATCTTCTGGATTCTCGTTTAGTTCATCCAGATTTTCAATAATTTCCTCATTAACTTCTACTAATTTACAATCAAACAAAGAATTAATTTCCCCTGCGGCCTTCACTGTTTCTATGATTGCAATCGTTTCATCTGTTGAAAATTCTGTTTCTTCTTCCACATCTACATATAGAATATCTTCTGTAATTGTATTTGTTAATCCTACTTTATAGTAATTATTCTCCTTTAGATACCACTCATCTGAAGTTGTTCGGATCTTATCCGTACACAAATATCTAACCGCACTAAACCTAGGAACATTTAAAGTAGATAGTCTATTAATAACCCTCGTTATTCTAATAAGACTCATTTACTATTACTTATAATTAGTATTTAAATCTATATTCTATAATTATTCTTTTCATTTATATAGAATAATAAAATTGATTTTAAGGACAAACTACTTATATAAACACAACCCATAGCAAACAATCTACAAAATGCAAAACGATAACGAACAATCACAATGGTATGTCGACGGAAAACTTCAAAGAACTACTTGTACAGGATGTTTAGACGAACAACCCAATCAACTTGCACACATGGGTAATCATGGATGTCTAGAAGAACCCGATTATAGTGATACTAATAGAGAGTGTGATAGTGATAACGAATATATGGATTATATTATTGTTAACGATGAAGATGAAGATGAAGAAGCAATCCCACAATTTACTAACTGTTTTACGTGTGATTTCCCAATTGAAGTCTATATGACTACAAATGAAAGAACCTTTGGGAAACGGGGTGGAACTCCCATAGAAACTCCTTATGGAACTAAATGGAACTGTTCAAAATGTGTATGGGGTGAAACTAAATGGAAACAACTTATTAAAACAAAACAAAAAGGAATCTGGCCCTGTAAGGTATGTAATTCGTGTGGTCTAAAAGAAAATGGATATGGTAACTGTTTTACTTATACCACAGAATGGGATTGCGACAAATGTACAAAAATACACAAAATAGAATAGATTAGATAATAGATATAATATAAATTTTTCTATGTCCTAAACAAAAATTGATTAAATTATTTCTTTATCTAATACTTACAAACCAAGTAACCATTCAAACAAAAGACTATTTGACATGGCACAACCACAAAGTAATAAGTGTAATATTCCACATAGAGCATTTTGTATTAGTGTTAGAAACTTAAATAAATATAATACCACCACCACTAGTACTAACCTATTTCACCAAGAACAAATAGAAAAACTTCTTAACCAAAAAACAGGCAAAGCCAGCTATTTAGCATATTCATATTACTATGTTCCGGCTAACGAATGGGTAGACCTTTCATGTAGTAATAAACAAAATAGTTTGGGGAGTCCACTGTGTTATAATGCGAATGATCTTTTTCGTGATTTAAATGATAAAAACAAAAGCAAAAGAAACCACACATTTGCACTACAAACCGTTAGAGATTTTTGGGATGTTTATGGATATTATCCTCCTATGAATGCTGGAGAGAGGGTACAAAATGATATTAATAGGTTAAAGCTCATACGCGAGAGTGATAAAAGAGATACAAAAAAACAAACTAAATGTGAAATAGAACGTAAAATAAAGGAACTTAAAAGAGAATGGGGGTTCCTGAGAAATATCTACAGTAATACCTCTCTTTTTGGTAATGAAAAAAATTATAAAAAATTGGTGGACTCTAATACTCGGTCTGGACCAATATTCAAATGTGGGTGTGATTACCATTCTAGATTTAATTAATAAAAATATAGATATGTTACTATTCTAATATTGATTCCTACGAACTCCCTTAGAATACTGGGAATCTATAAACTTAGGATTGGTTTCTATAAATTTCCCATTTTCTTTAAACTTTATTTTGCAGAAGGGTAGTTTTTCTGAAAGAAATCTTTGACAATTACGACATGGTTTAGAACAATCGCCATTTATATCTACTACTATTAAAAGCTTCTTTCCCTTTTTTTTTATGAAATCTGGAAAAGAATTCGCTAGTTTCATATACACTCTATATTCAGCGCAAAAGGAAACCTTATTTGTTGCCCCATAAAGGTTCCTCCCCTTCGGACGAGAAGTATATGTACATAATTCGGTATGTCTATAAAACGCAGACGCTACAGGAAACCCCATAACATCATTTGATTATAATAAGTATATATATTTTTATCAATTTTTTATTTTCACTTAATAAAATTGATTAGTTTAAATTATATAATGAATAATAACACTCCAACAACTCCTACAACAACTCCTACAGAAATGTCTGCTCCAAAACTGAAAATCATTCGCGCTAAACCTAAAGTTAAACCCCAAACCAAATGGGTTAAAATTAAACATGTAAAAACACTTATCGAGAAAAAATCTGCTATAAAAAAAAATAAACTAAACAAACAGCTCATTGAAAAATTCCCAGAATTCCAGCAATTCAAAGTAGAAATTAGAAACATCCCTGAATGGTGTCTGGATTGGGAAGCGTTGTCTACAAAATAATACTTAGATTTCTTGAAAAAAAATTGAATATATATTTTTTGTTAATGTAAATTAACAAACCAACAACCAACAACCTCAAAGCAACCAACAACCTTCTACAACCTTTACTAATTCTAACAAACTAAAAAACAAACCAAAAACAAACTAAAAAACAAACTAAAAACAATATGTTTCATTCTTTTGTTGCTCTGTCTTCTGCTGCTTCTCTCCTTGGCTGGAGGAAGCAAGATGACACCAGTGAATGGGACTCCGTCGCAGTCAACAAGCAAAAAAAGACAAGGGTGCAAAAGCCCAAGAAGGATGTCGCCTACGAATCTTTCAACTGTAACATGTCCTATGCTGAACAGCAGCAGAAAGCGGAAGTTGACCGCATCAACACCAAGAGGCAGATGATTCGCGATCAGATTGATGCGGAAAAAAATTCACGCATCAGCTACAAGACTCAGCAGATTCGTGACCAAATCAACCAGGCAAAGGAAGAAGAAATCCAGCAGGCCTATGACGAGATGGAAATGTCCGAACACATCTGGGAGATGAATATGGTAACCCGTCTCCGCAATGTCCGCGACAATATCGACATGTTCACCTGGCAGGGAAACAATACCACTAAAAAGGACAACCAGTTCTGGTTCGACTTTATGCTTGACTACAACGAACAGCTCCTGGTAGAAATTGAATTCAACTCCGACTCCGGCTGGAATGATCCGGAAATGGATGAATACATCGCAGCCCGCGACAAAGAAATCCAGACTTACTACGACGAACAAGAAAAGGAAGAAATCAATTGGGACCTTGGTATGAAGCAACAAATCGAGGACACAGAAGAAAACCTTGAAGCCTACGCTTGGCTGGAAAGTATCAGCACTCCAAAGGAGTTCCAGTTATGGTATGACTTTATGCTCAACTACGACGACGAATTTGTCCTAAACACCGAGTTTGATTCCGATAAGGGCTGGTATAATGAATGCCCTCACTGCAACTGGTGTATTCACCGGGGAATGGACGAAGACTACTGCCGCTGCGCTAAGGTTATCAACTTCTAAATAAATCAAAAACCACAAAAAATCAAAAAATAGTAAACAACAAAAAAATCAAAAAATAGTAAACAACAAAAATAGTAGGATAGAAATCTTTTTTTTGTTAATATCTAACTATAGAAATAGCAAATAGTAAATAGAAAGTAGATTTGCTTAAAAAAATTGATTTTACATTTTGTGTTAAGTTGAAATACACAAACCAAAAACAACATGTCTCTTTTCGCGACAGTCCTCCTTGCCACCACCATCTCAAAGTCTACCTTTTCTAATACTACACAATGTGCTGCTCCAGAAATAGATTTGACTAAATACTGCAATGATATCTACATCGAAAAACTTATCGCCCCAATGGGAATTAACTATGTTTCACTAAATAAACTTACTACTATTATTAGATACTATAACTACAAAACATATTCTCTCAAGAGGTTGCGTACTAAATCTGAACGAAGGAAGCAGCGGCGTCATTATAGAAACAATTTCAAACTCTACAGTTACTCGCCAGAACTTGAAGATATGAAAAGTATCTGTGAAATTAACTACGAAAAACTTGATATTAATTCCATTAAATTCAAATACAATCGGGTTGTTAGCCTTATACAAAGTCAACGAGAAACTGATACTATATTGTCTTTCATTGCTATGTTAGCAATAATGTTTTTGATAATTATGATGCTTTCATCATGTGTTCCATAAAAGTATTAACGATTGTTTAAAATTACTAGTTCGCTTTCAGACTTAATCTGTTCAATTATAGACTTATCTCCTTTATCATATTTAGTTCTAAATTTTTCATATCTTTTATTTTTTATTTTATTGCAAATAGTTTCATAGTGAGTATCTATCATAAAATATTTTCCATCAATTAAATCATTCAAAACATCATCCTTTTTCCTATATATCCATTTATTATTACTAAAAATTTTTATTTTATTTTCCTTAATATTTGGTATAAGTATATTTTTATTTTCTGGTTTATCTTCATTAAAGTGTACGTGTTCTATCATTTTAGGTATCATTTGATATGGCATATTTAACATCTGGGTTTTAAATTGATCTGTTATATGACTTATATCTTCATTACCATAACTATTTAGATTTAAATTATTTGTAGTAGTGATAATATTTGTGTTTCCTACTTTTGAAAGCAAAGTTTCAACTAATTTCTTATGCTCTTTTTTTAGCTCCTTTATTTCTAATCCATGAGTAATTTTTTTTCTATGTTTAACAGCATCCTTATCCTTACAACGATGTAGTTCATGCCTTCTTTTATGTGCAAATGTAGAAAAACTACTTCCACAGAAAATACAAGTATTTTCATCATTTTTATTTTTACTGGGTCTTTTTTGGGTCTTTTTTGGGTCTTTTTGGGTCTTTTTTGGGTCTTTTTGGGTCTTTTCAGATTTGTTATCATAAATTACTTTGTTTCTAAAGTGTTTTGTTGATTTAAGATGACGAATGTAGTTTGCCTTTACTTCGGTTTGATAATTACACATTAAACAAGAAAATTCCACCATTATTATTATAATATATTTATATTTTATTTTTTTAACCCTTAAATATTTATCGTTTTACTTATCAAAACGATAAATTATTTATCATAATAAATCTAAAACGATAAATTGATAAGAAACGACACCATAAAAAACGATAAATAATTTATCGTTTTACACCATAATTTATCGTTTTAAAAAAAACACGTTTTTTGAAGAGGGGGGGGGGGAATCATATTCAGAATAAAAATAAAAAATAGATTCTAATATTTTATAAACTTCCTAAATATATTAATTATTTACTTTTAGGCCTTCTAACCTTTTTACGTTCCTTTTCTTCTTTCTTCGCAGGTTTCTTCACAGGTTTCTTCACAGGTTTCTTTTCTTCTTTCTTCGCAGGTTTCTTCACAGGTTTCTTTTCTTCTTTCTTCGCAGGTTTCTTCACAGGTTTCTTCACAGGTTTCTTTTCTTCTTTCTTCGCAGGTTTCTTCACAGGTTTCTTTTCTTCTTTCTTCGCAGGTTTCTTTTCTTTCTTAGTAGGTTTCTTAGTAGGTTTCTTAGTAGGTTTCTTAGTAGGTTTCTTAGTAGGTTTCTTTTCTTCTTTCTTCGCAGGTTTCTTCGGAGGGTCCCGGTCGTTTCTCATCTCCCGGACAAGACGATTAACACGTACATTATTGGGAGCATATCCGTTGTCATAACAGTATCCAGGTTCATTCCAGACCCAATTGATTGGCATGATGATTATTTAGGTTTGTTTCTTGGTTGCTTAGTTGTTAGATTGTTTGACTGTGTTGGTTGATTACTTTGATACAATCAGATTGGATAAATCAATTTTTTTTCCTTGTTTTGTAGATTTTTAGGAAATAGAAAATAGAAAAATGTCTAATACTATAAATTTATATTCTACAACTACTAATAAACTAGTTTGACGTATTCTTAGTAGATTTTATTACTACATCTGTTTTCGGCCAAGGTTTTTTTTCTTCTGGAGAATAACTCTCGCACTCTCTAATTTTAATGTATTCTCCTTCTTCTTCTACAGTATTGATCAGAATAGTTTCTTCCATATTACATCCACGGATTGCATTGCGCCTTTCAACTGTATCGGCAAAAATAAATTGGGTCTTAGAGTTGTCTGACATTATTGGATGGGTGTTATGATAAACATAATTATATAATTAAAAATCAATTTTTTCCTGATTTTTTATAGTTTAGGGTTACAAATACTTTTATGGGTATAGTTATTTTCTCTAGTTAACTTATTTAAATAGTAAACATACGAGTATTCAAATAGGTTATTCATATAAATAGTATTATTAAATAGTCTACGATGCTGTTTCATTTCTTCTATTCTCCATATATCTATTAAAAATTTATTACAATCATAGCAAAATAGTGAATTTATTATATTAAGACTCCTATCTAACCCCCACATATAGGAACTAATATAATCTAAACAGTAAAAAGATTTTTTTATAAAAATTAAATTTATATGATTATTAATTAGAATGGAAGTTGGATGTTGAATACCTTTGTACTTAAATAAAATAATATTCGTTAATTCATCTGGTATGTTTAATTTTCTAAAAATACTATAAATATCTTCCATTATAAATAAAAAATTGATTTATTTTTTAAATATTAAATATAAATAAGAGGACCATGTCTAAAACAGTTAGGTTCGCTGAAACCAACGAAGAAAGATACTATATTCTTGATGAATTTGAAAGAGATTCAAAAAGATTGCATTGGACAATTATTAAAAGTCAAATACCGTTAATTATGATGATACTAAAAATAAGGAAAGAAACAAATGTATCAGAAACATATTTATAATAAACTACATAGAAAGTATAAAAGAACTATAATAATTTTTTTTATTCATATTATCTATTTTTTTAATTAAATTAGATTCAGTAGATTTGGCTTGATCATCATATGTTCTTAGTTTTAGATGATATGTGAATAATTTATTTTGTTTAAAACTATTTATTTCCTCATTACTTAATTTACCTCCTTGGTATTCAAAGGTCTGCTTTGATGCTTCAGATAGATTATTATAATAATTAGGATCAGTTGAAATAAGATACCGTTTAGTATTGATATGATTCTCAACCAACTCGCATACATTCTCATTATATCCTAAAGAACGCAGGTAATCTGCACCAACTTTTTCATGATTCATAACACCTAAATCTGACATTTTTTCCATTTCTGGGTTATCATAACAAAGTAGATGCCCTATATCATGAAATAGACATCCTAATATAAAATCATTTTTATTATCAACATCACTATCATCTTCAGCGAACATAGCACACTGGAAAGCATGCTGTAATTGTGTAACATCTTCACCAATATATCCGTTGTCACCATATTTTTTTAACAAATTTAGTGCTTCCATTATAGGTTCCTAAATTAATTAAATAATTATCTTTAATAATAAATTTATAAATGATTATGGAAGGTACATTACACCAACAAGAATACAACAGTAAACAAGTGCGTGTAATAGAACACCATATAAAGTAGGACATCCACTTTTACTAGCGAAAGTATTTCCTAATATAGAACCAACAACCGAATATAATGCAGGACTAGATACAAGATAGAATATTAGTGTGCCATATAGAGCATGTTTTACCTTTATTCCATTATTAATTTTAGCTTTACCCATAGAGAAATAAGAAATAGTAAAAAAATAGAGGGCATTAAGAAGCAACCCAATATTAGTTGGACAAACAACCGATTTATAATTTGTAGAACCTAGAGAATTTCCAGTAATACCAAACTTCTTTTCCACAGTCCCAACCATTCTAGGACCAAATGAAAGTAAATTCGGATGATTTACCAATACAAATAGAAGAGCAGAATTTAAACTTATCATAACCTTTTTATTTAATGTCGCCATATACTATTAATATAAATTATTTATTAATATTCATATAATTTAAGAGTAGATTCGATTATATTTTTAACATTATGAACATTTACACTATTTCCAAGTTGTTTATATGAATGTCTATCTTGTTCTAAAAGTTTAAAATTTTCAGGAAATGATTGTAGACGCAAACATTCTCTCGGAGTAATATATCTCTTTTCTTTACCATAAATAGGGATTTGTGAGATTGCAACTAATGTTGGAAAATATTGTGCCTTTTTTACACGAATACCAGACTGCCTCATTTGTATAAAATAATTGAATATACTATCATTTGGTTTAATGGCACCAACTTGCCATTCTAGTTTTCCATAAATTTCTCTTTTGGTTAGTATATCCTTATAACATTCATACCAATTATCCCATAAAGATTCGTATTTTAAATATAGTGGGCGATTTTTTGTAATATAATCAAATCTCCATTTTACCATCTTTTTAAAATCTTCCTTTGTATATGTATTATATTTATGAAATTCATTTGCCATGATGGTTGGAGAAATTTTTTCACCAATATCAAATTCCTTCACCATTTCATCCCATACTTCTAGAGAGTCCAAAATATCTCCTTTAATAAAATACTTATCATCTACCTTATTTTTATCTTCTAAAAAATCATTAAAATTATAATCTGTAGTTTTTTTATAAATAAGGTCATCTTCGGTCATTTCTCGTTTAAAGATGTCCTTTCTAACACAAATGAAATAAATTCGTTCTCTTTGTTGTGGTATACCATAATTATGAGGAGACATTTGAAAGTATTGAACATTATAGTTATTATCATCCAATTTTTGTAAAACATATTCTAAAACTTTACCATTATCAACCTTTAGAATGTGTTTTACATTTTCTAAGAAAAGGAATTTGGGTTTTTTAACTTTTACAATTCTAATAATTTCATCAAATAACAATCCCCTAGAATCCTGAAATGTTTTCTTTTTTCCTGCATTTGAAAATGCTTGACAAGGAAACCCACCACAGAGTATATCAAAATCTTCTATATCTTCTGGTTGTAATTTTGTAACATCTGGATGCGGGTCTATACCATAATTTAACTTATATACTTCTCTACAATACTTATCTTTATCACAAGATAAAACACATTTCCCACCTAAAGAACCTAATGCTTGGTGAAATCCACCAATTCCTGAAAAAAGATCGATAAATTTGTTGTAAGAAGAAGACATGATGTATATTAAATTAATAACCAAATGTTTAATTCAATTTTATTAAAATTTATTAATTTAAACTCTAACTATATTATTATAAATAATGAACTATGAAATATATTTGTATTAAGATTTAGATACAGTTATAATTAAAATAAAAATGTAATTATGTAATTTATTTTCTATATTTCATTACCTTTTTAGTACGTTTACTTTTTTTTGATTTCTTTTTAGTTCGTTTATTAGATTTCTTTTTAGACCTTTTATTTTTCCTTTTACCGCCCCTTAATTCTGGATTTCCTCTAAAATACTGTATTAATTCGTTCGTTAAATCATTATAGTTATGTAGTAAGCCTACACTATAGTTATTTGTTGGAACAAAATAATAATCTATTTCACTTTGTATACCTTTATTTACATCCATCCACTTGCTTTTTAAAGATGGAATTTCGTTTGTAGTATTTTCATCATATCTTTTTTTTAGGTTTCCTTTCAAAAAATATTTTTGGAAAAAATATGTTATAATTTCTGGATTTGTTTTATTCATCAAACTTTCACAAAATCCATAGAATTCACTAATATCTAATTCAGTCGTATACTGTGGAACACACACATGGTCAGAACCATAGGAAGAATTCAAATAATATGTATCATCTATACGTATTATTGTAAAATAATGTAGTATACTACCAGACCCTAACATTGTATTATAAACGCACATATAGAAGATTTGTGATTCATTGCCATTATTAGTTAGAATATCATATGAATTTATAGGCACTATATTATATTCTGTTGCATTATTAAAATGTATAATTTTAGACAATTCATTATTTATATCTGAATTATTTAGAAAAAAGGATATAATATCACACATTTCATTAATTTTATTAATATCTAATCCTAAATTCATAAAATAATAGTAAATTACAGAAAATTTAAATTGCCACCCTCTACAAGATGTGGTAGACCTTTTAAATTGATCCCTGGTTCGTATAATTTTATTTTCGCAAATATTTAGTTTACTAATAATTTCATTAATATAAGGATAGCTTAATAAAGTTAATATATTCATTATGATATAATAAAATAAAAAATTATTTTCTATATTTCATTACCTTTTTAGTACGTTTACTTTTTTTTGATTTCTTTTTTTTGATTTCTTTTTTTTAGATGATTTCTTTTTTTTAGATGATTTCTTTCCTTTCCTTCTACTACCAACACCACGACCCGATACTTCTTCGCCCACATTATTAGAAGGCTCCACTGGAGCTGGTGGTGTTGGAATTTTAGCCTGATAAACTAAACTCGCTAGATCACGTAATCTATTACCTTCTAAACCATTGTGGCTATTATAGTGAACATTACCGAGTTTATTAACTATTTTACCAGCAATATTTTTTAACCCAAGAAAATCCTGTATATCACTTTCACTCTGTATTGTATCTGTTTTAATAAGTTTATCAATTTCATTATTAAATTTAGTTATAACTGGACTCATCGACATTATAATATAACGAAATAAAATATTTTTATATTTTAATGAAAACAAAAAAAGCAATTAAATGGGAAAGATTATCTAAAAATAAAATGGTTACCGATAAATGTAAAGAACTTAATAAAATGTATGGGAAACCTGATAGAATGGAATATAATAAAAACGATACCCTATATAGAGCTACCTGGAAAAATATAGAAGGGTGTGATGAGATTATTATTTATAATGATGTCTTCAAAAAAGTCCATCCATATAAAGCGGTTGTGTTTGTTATAGCAAAAAAACTTATGCCTATTCCTGATAATCTACTTGGACCTCTTAAATATGCTTCAGAAACGATTAATATAGAACAGATCCAAACGAATAAAAAAATTAGTGAAAACTATTATAATACAGGTAATAAACTAAAGGCAATGGTTTCTGGGTCTTGTGCATCGATTACTATTTCTGTTATAACTTTAAAATTTGTAGAAGATATGGTAAAACAATATAAAAAAACCTATAAATCACAGGAATTTCTTATGAAAGTTTTTAGAGATGAATATGATAATAGAGTTAGAGTATTTTTAAAAGGTAATGGAATAAAACCTAAAATTTCTTGGTACCCAAACAAACTAGAAAAAAAAGATGAATTTGTAAAACGTATGTAAATATAAAATTGATTTAAAATAAATACTACAAGTAAAGTAATATCATCAAACAATGGGTGGGTTTATCCTTTCAAGTCACCCTGTATGGGAACTACTTTGTTCATATGGGCTACCCCCTGAAATTATTAATATTATTTTTAGCTACAAAACCTATTATACGCCAATAAAAGCACCTTTTAAAGAATTAGCATGGTCTACGAATGAATATGAATGTATGCGCGGTGAACGCACATTTATCTATTCTGATCTGGTTGATACATTTGTAAAAATATTTTTCGTTAGTTCAAATTCTTATAGTTCATTGGTTTTAGTAAACTTTATAAAAAAATACTATAAACTCTATCACAAAGATAAAAATATTATTCTACAAGAATTTATTCTGTATCATGCTAAGTGCGTCAGAAATGCAATAAACCTAGATCACAAAATAAGAATTAAGCGGAAGTCTATGGTGTATGACACGACTATACTAACTGACCTACTTGCTACTAATCTAAAACACATATTGAGTATAAAAATTAACACAACAATTAGCAATATATTCAAAATACCCAAAGGAAGAATCTATAATTCTAGATTAGAAGAAACATCTGTTAACCATATATTAAATCCAGTCTATATATGGAAAATTATTATGAATATCATAAAAACAAATGAAATTTCTAGATTTAGCAAAGGAGATTTACAACTATATAATTTTATGATAGGATACCCTTATAAAAAATCTTGGACGAGGAAAAGATTGATAAAAAATTTAATGATAAACGAACCATATGATAATAGTTCTATTTACAATTTAATGAAATCTTTCCCGGAAAGATTTAATATGGAAACCTTATCTGATATAATGGAAGTAGTTAATATTAGTTCTGTTAACAAAACAGATACACAAATTGATTATACAAAAACATTACAAGAATATATATCTATATTCTCAAATATCCACAAGAGCAACTCAATGGTATGTACTGCTTAACTTTATGAAGATACTATATAAACTATATTTTTTTATTATAAACTTGTATATGGGGAGGAAAACTATAAAAAAAGGAGGAGTAAACAATACACTATATCCATCAAGAAGCTGGAGAAATAATAGATCACGACAGCCATCAAGAAGCTGGAGAAGAAATAATACACCTAGACAGCCATCAAGAAGCTGGAGAAGAAATAATACACCTAGACAGTCTTTAACACCGGTTAGTAGTAGAAATACACCTGGACAGCCATCTCGTAATAGTACATTAAAATATAACAGATATGTGCCTCCTGGTAAACGTAATAATGCAGGAAAACGTGAAAGAACAGGCGAGACCCTTGTTAAAAAAAGAGGTGTTACTGGTAATAATATTATCAGACAAATGAATAATAAGAAGGCAAAATCAAGAAAGGGTCAAGGGGGAGATATTTATATTAATCATGTTGGTCTGGCTAATCATGATATACACAATAATACCCAACCAGGTATTTTAAAATACCCACATCACCACATATCACCACATCATCTAGCAAAACAAACCCCAGGTAAAACGAATAATCCTTCCTTTAGAGGAAATATTTTATTAATTACATCTACAGGTGATACTATTAAACTATCAGTAAGAACAACATATGATAATACACTAAGAATTCTTTTTAATGATAGAGATGAAGTAGTTAGAACGAAAACAAATCGGTTTATAGATAGAACACTTCTAAATTCATTTAGGAACTATAGAACATTAAATATAAACAAAGAGTCTGAAAATAGATTAATAAACTATATTAAAACTGTTCTAAAAATTCACTATTTACTAATCAAAGCTATAACCGATTTAGTATAAATAAAATTGATTTAATCCTCTACTATATACAAATATCACAATCAACCACAACAACTGAAGTCAGACATTCATTACCCAGTCATGCCTCTCCAATTTTCATCGCATCCAGTCTGGGAAATCTTTCAGGATTTGAACATACCCCCAGAAATCATCAACAAAATATTAAGTTTCAATACAGTAATCTATTCTCCTATTTTCCAAACAGTAGGAGAATTAACCAATATCAGAGATTTTTTTGAGAAAAGTCGTCTAGAAGCACCATTTAATAGTCTGGTTGCAACATTTACTACTCTTTGTTTCGATTACGATGATTACGACATGGAAGAACACGTCACCAACTATATCTACAAATTCAACCATCACCTTTATACAATTAATGACCCAGTCAAAATTCTTGAAATTTTTGTAGAAACTACATACTATTCTGTTTGTCCTAACTTTGATATTATTAAGGGACTTTTGGCGCAATCACTGTTCTATCTTATGAGATGTGCCTACTACGATAAAATATACTTTGCCTTTGAACCTTCGGACAAAAAAAATAACATAGACCTTACATACTTTAATCTGATACAACACAAATCATTCGACAACTGGAAACACCGACTCAATTATATGATTTTCACCCAAATTTTATCTAACAAATTTGGAATCCAGGGGTCGGTATCAAAACAGAACCTAATTGGATATTGTAAACTATATGGTATTAATCACTACAAAAGTTGGTCTAAAAAGAAGTTGTATCATACTCTTATTACTAACGAACCAACCAAGTTTGATGATAAATATCTTGAACAATGTTGTACATAATATATTAAAGATTTGTATATATACTATCTATAATGAGACACAATACCCTATCTCTTTTTTTATCTGCTGGAACCTTTGTAGGTGTTTGGTCTAATTTGTTATACCAGGTTAATACTCTCGAGTATCAAGATGCCTATAATAATTTTAAAAATATGGAAAAATACGGAGATATTCTAAAATAAATTCATACAGTTTAATAGTAACTATCATCAAATGTTATGTTATATTATTTATAATATTAATATATGGAAGTAATCCATCCATTTCATCTTTCTTACTAATTCCCTACACATTTAGCAACTGACACAAATAATCTTACTATAATTATAATTAGTTATTTTCATTTTCTATTTCCATACTTTCTAGTTCCATACTATACATAGTCCATCCACTACTAGGATGACAGTTTTTGTGGATCCATCTACTACCTGTGTCTAATTTATAAGAACTACCGTCTCTTGTATATCTACCACGTAGTTCAATACCTTTATTGCTTTCACAACACTGTGTTATGTACTGTCCTCGAAGGATTGGTTCATAACAGCAGTGACACTTCATCTTATATAAAGACTTTCTGGTTGATTGAAACATTTTTTCTACAAATACCATTGGTAGTGAATAGGACTTTTCAAAAACAATATTTGGAACTGAATCAGACATCGGGTTATATATTTCATTATGTTATAATAAATTAATCAATTTTATAGAAAAAAACTATTCTACTTACGAATCTATTATCATTATATCTAATCAGATTTTTTGGAGTTTTTTTCAACAACCGCTCTTGCCTTCATTAAGGCACTCTTCTTATATCCTGATGGATATATTAAATTACTCTCTCGGTTATATGTTTCAACACTAAACCCAGACCTTTTCATTAGCATTTCTTGACGGGATTTGGGCAAGTATGAGAATAGGAAGGGATTGCCCTTGAATGCTGGAGGAGATCCTCTTATTTCAGCGAGCATGGCTCTTCTCTTAATTAATTGTTCAAAATAACTATCATTATACTCCTGTTCGGTTTCTTTTTTTTTCTTGGTTTTCAATGCCGCAGTCTTCTTTTTACCTGCTGCCTTTTTTTTTTTAAACATTTTCTTTTTTTTTGTTGCAGGCAATGGGTTGGAATCATCGTCTTCACTATCTACATGTTTTGTTGATTTCACCCTTGAACGGTCTTTGCGACCTTTTTTGTCATATACCGAGTAGTCGACCACTTCCTTTTCGATAGTATGGAAAACCATTTTGTTTTTTGTTTAGATTGTTTTTGTTTAGATTGTTTTTGTTTAGATTGGTTGCTGTATTCGTTTGTTTAGATTGGTTGCTGTATTCGTTTGTTTAGATTGGTTGGTTGCTGTATTCGTTTGTTAATTCTCTATTTTAAATAGACTAATATCAATTTTATTTTTTGTAGCATAACAATAAAATTATAGAAAAAAACTATTCTAACTATTCTAACTAATATCTATCTACTCTATTATTGTATTTTACAATTTGAACTACCTTCATCTCCGGATGGCTCTGATTGATCTTCTTTCATCTGTGTTTTGTAGGTATGTTCGGTCCAGACATAGGGGGCTCTACAGTCTTGGTGTACCCATCTTCCAGCGGTTGTAGGTCTATAAAATGGTGCGTCACATTGACCTGGATTTGTGCTTCGTTCACGTAGTATAATACAGTAGTGTCCTTTGATACCGTCCATACACTGTGTAATCATATGCCCTCTTTTAATTGGACTATTGCAGACAAAACAGTCAGGCATAGTGTAGTTTGATTTCCTAACACTAGGAATATTAGGCATTTCTTGGATTCGGGTTCCGTAAGGCATCTTGTGGATTGTTTGTATTAATTAATTAATATTAATAAATTAATCAATTTTTATTCTTATCATATTATATAATGAACATATTTTCAGTAGGTCAAAAGGTTTTAATCAATGAAGAACACAATAGACGGTATATAGAAGGCACCGTTATTGCTATTCCCAAAAAGAATACAATTGTTTATGATAATGATATAATAGGAAACCCTGACTTTATGATTGAATGGACACCAGACTATTGTGATAATGCTGAAAATGAGTGTAGTATAAATAAAAAGGCAAAGGAAAAACACACAATAAAATATAATAATCAACTAAAATATTTCGTTAGAATGGATAATGGCCTTATAAATCTAGTATTTGATGAATATATTAGAAAGGGACGAATCTATGCTGCCTCAGCCGCAGGATTAAAAAAAAGAAAATCTAAAAAAAACTCTAAAAAAAATAAGAAGAAATCTAAAAAAAACTCTAAAAAATCCAGTAATAAACCCAAACAATAATATTTTACTAACATAATTATAAAAATCTCATCCATATAGTGGTTTTAGATGATTTTGCTGCAAATACATTACTTTTCCCAATAGAATTACAGTATGTTTCTAATTTTTCATTTTTTACTGAAAGGTCTATAATATCACTAATGTTTGTGCTTTCTGAATTTTCTAGTTTTATTAAGTAAGTAGCACTTCCAATATTAGTTCCGAACTTATACTTACCTGAAAGACATTCTTCTATCACATCTAATTTAAATAAAGGATATCTAGACACAATTGTTTTCCACAGTTCATTACATGTTTTAGTACTAGATTTGAATTTTGTATACCATTCAAATTCCTTTTCAAATCCATTACCTGTTAAGTTAGTTTTAAATTCGTTCTTCATTTCAGTCATATTTAATTTAGAATCCTTCAACTTTTCCTTTAATATATTATCAATCATAGCATTCACTAGTTCAACTAATTCTAAATCTTCTAAATATTCAGGATTACCTAATAATACTGAACGAATAATAGCATTAGTTTCATATCCATCAGCCGAAGTGGCTCTACCTTCTCCTGATTTTAAAGAAATCCCCACAGTTTCTTGTGTATCTATATTTTTAATAATAACATCTGTTTTAGGTGAAGGCGATAGTTCTTTTGATCCTGATTTATGATCGCACCAACTACTTGTCTGTTCAATGATAATCCCATTTATAATATTTGGTTTTATTGCTATATAATTACCGGTTGATATACCTAGTTTTTCAATTATTCTTTCGTTATATTCTTTATTTTCGTTAAACTTATTTATAAATGTTACTTCATTTGTTAAAGATTTCCCGCTTTTATTTTTTTTGTCTTTTACACTTTCGATTGTCTCAGACGAATCCACTACAGTTGTCGGGGGTTCGATTCTCTTAACCCACGAAACCGCTTCATATTCCGGGTTTGTTTTAGGAACTCCTTTTGCTCGCAAAGTGTAACCGAATTTACATAATGTAATCCCTTTACACTCATCGTTTGCGTTTGCAGCCTCAATCGCTTCAGACAGTGTTGCAAATCGACCAATACCAACCTTCTTCCCAAACCCTTTCAAATATGTTTCTAAATACTGTCCCTGATATGGTCCTTTCCAGTTTTCAGGGAGTTCGCAATCTGGTTCTTTGCTAAAGGAAAATTTCTCTTTTTTTGGTGCTTTTGCCCTTTTCTTTTTTGTGTTCTCATCCACCCACTTCATAAATAAATTGAGAAATGGGGTTTCATCTGACCCGTTTTCGTTAATCCATTGCTGGATAGCCTCATACTGGGGTTCTGTAAAGATAGACATTTTATTTGTTTTTTTGGAGATTGTGTTGTTTATAAGTTTGTTTGTTTTGCTTGTTAGTAGTTTGTTCATTTGTTTATAATAAATTTGTATTTTATATATAATCAATTTTATAAATATAAATATAAATATTATTCAACATTTATAGATTAATCAAATCTAAGAGTAAATCTAAAAAAAAATAATATAGTATAATATATGAAGTTTAGTATGAATCGTCGTTCGGTGCTTGATGTGTTAACTGTGTTGGTTGTTGTTGGTTTATTATATGTTATTTTCCTATACAAAAAGGAAGGTTTCGATAACAAATTAGATGTTATCCCATGGAATAAGATTTGTAAAAAGGAATACTGTGACCTTCCTAACTACTACAATAAAATTTACCCAAACAAAAAAGGTTACAGTAACAATACTGTCTATTCTGTTAATGGTAAATGCTGTGTTCTTACTGAGGAAATGATGAACTGTCTATCTAGTCGGGGTTCGCAGGAACAATGCAAAAACCTTTTCTAATTACGAGAAGTAAACTTCTCTTTTTATATTATTCTGTAGTGAACAATTACACCACTCTTTATAATCTCTAGACCACCGCCAGTCATTATAACATCTATCACAGAATCTTAGTCCGGTTAAATATTTTTTTAAATCATTACTACTTTTGACGAATCGTTCGTACAAAGACAGTTTAGGGTATCTTTCCCCAGTTATTTTATATATTTCAAGAAATTCGTGATTATGAAACCATTCAGTATTATAGACAAGGTCTTTATACGATTCTATTTCTGGTGGTGGGTTTTTTGGTAATGTAGTATTTTTTAATGGTTTATTCCAGGTATTAGTTATAGGGACTGATATATACCCATGTGAGACATTTTTTTTTATACCCACAAATATTGAGTCTAACAATTCATCATTTTTTACCCATTTAACATAATTATAATTATATAGATTAACTTGATAGTTCTTCCAGTAATCTGTATTTGTTTTGTTCATAAAGTAATCCATATTATTTTTTAAAAGTTCGTTAAAGTTTTTAGATACCATCCCAAGGACAAGAAAGTTGCTGTATCCAAGATAGCCTAGAATAATATTCATAAGATCTGGATTGTCGAACACCAACGCTCGCGTTTCATTATCGTATCTGTATGTTCTTGAATGTATCGTTACATCTACATCGTCATATTGCAGACTATAGTCGTACTTATATCTTCTGGCACGACTACGTTCCTTTGACCTCCTCTTATCCTTTCTTTTGTTTCCTGTCATGGTTATTGATACTACTTGTTATTAAAAGTATCAGGATATAGATATTCAATTTTATATATACAAAAAAGGGTTTCTATAATTCCAGAGTTACTTTTGTAGAAAAAAAATTGAATCAATAGAATATTAATAGATAAGTAACACACGAACAAACAAACGAATCAATCAAACGAATCAAATCAACAACTTAACAACTAAAAAACAAACAAACAAAACAAAATGGCTGGATCGATTTCTTACCACTGCTGGGTAATGGATACAAATACGGGCAAGGTCATAGACCCACAGTGGCAGATATACGAATTGACCAAACAAACCCACAATCTCGAAGAAGAAACACAATACCAAAAATTTTCAGATGATCGTACGAAGAAACTGGTCAAGCAGCACAGGTTCAAAGAGCAGGCCGAAAATCTGAAAAAAATGTATGATGAAAACCAAAGGTCATACGAAGGGATGAAAAGAATGCTGTTCAAAGAAAACAACTGTTCCCAAAATGCCCTATTCTCTTTTGTAGAAAATGGTGCAGGGGATAATCTCGAATTCTGTGTTGGGCGGATGGGTTGGAAGCAGCAGGATGGTATGGTGTTTTGGGAATACGAATAAAAATTCAAAAAAAGATTAGAGTAGAATTGTTTTTTTTGTGGTCTAAATTTTCTATAAATCCAGACTTACTTTGTAGAAAAAAAATTGAATCAATAGAATATTAATAGATAAGTAACACACGAACAAACAAACGAATCAAACAAACGACAAACCAACTAACTACAAAATGATTTTTAACAAGATTGAAGAAGAACTAATGGACGCAGTTTTAGAGTTTTGGATAGAATGGAACTATTCGGCGGACAGCAACGGGAGAGAAGAATGGCTAGGGCAATATGATGATGAATAGAGTAGAAAGAGTAGGTAGGGAAGGTAGAATAGTTTTTTTTATTATTTAGAGAGTTTTATCGATTTATAGTTTGTATGTCTATAAAAGTAAAGTATTTGTTGTAGAAAAAAAATTGAATTTATTAAAGACCAATAGACTAATTAACCAACGAACAAACCAAACGAATCAACAACCAACAACCAACCAACTAAAACAATCTAAAAACAACTAAAAAAAAAAGACTAAAAAAACAAACTAAAAAAACAAACTAAAAAAACAAACTAAAAAAACAAACTAAAAAAACAACATGTCTATCTTTACAGCAACCCAGTATGATGCTATCCAGCAGTGGGTTAATGAAAACGGTGAGGATGAAACCCAAGGCCTCATCAATCCGGTTGCACTTATGAAGTGGATGGATGAGAACACCAAGAAGAAAAAGGTGAAGGCAGCGAAAAAGGAAGAAGATCCTAACCGGGTGAAGAAGCCGGTCCCAGCGAGTTGGATGTATCGCTCGGAGAAGCGCGATGAAATCATCCAGGAGCATTTTGAAGGAGAAAAGGTAAAGGGAAGCTTGATTGCTAAGAAGGCTCAGGAATTGTGGAATGAGCTTTCGGATGAAGAAAAGCGTCCCTACGAAGAGAAGCGCCAGGAATTGTGGGACGAATACCAGAAATACAAGGAATCTAACCCGACTACTAAAGTAGAGAAGAAGAAAAAGGAAGAGGATCCCACCAAGGTGAAGAAGCCGGTCCCAGCGAGTTGGATGTATCGCTCGGAGAAGCGCGATGAAATCATCCAGGAGCATTTTGAAGGAGAAAAGGTTAAGGGAAGCTTGATTGCTAAGAAGGCGCAGGAATTGTGGAACGAGCTTTCGGATGAAGAAAAGCGTCCCTACGAAGAGAAGCGCCAGGAATTGTGGGAAGAATACAAGAAATACAAAGAGTCTACAGCAGCTTCTAAGGATGAATAAAAATAGAATAAAAAACAAAAAAATTAGAATAGCGTAGAATAGAATATTTTTTTTTACTATAAAACTTAACTAATAGAAATAATAAAATTGATTAAATAATTGTGTATAAAAATACATACATACAAACACATCCACAAAGCAATCACAAACATGTCCGACATTACTATGGCTGATATTCGGTGTATCGGAAAAAATCTCATCCAACTATACTGTTTTTGGACGAAGGATATTATCATTGGAGAACAGGAAAAAAAGGAATTAAGTAATGCAAGTAGTATGGGAGAAGTCATTTGTAAAATTTTGAACGGATGTAATAAAGCCGGTTATGAAAGGAGTTATAAAATAGATGATATAAAAAAAGAACTTAGTAAAAATATGGAAGAACTATATGAAAAACTTGACTCAGTCTCACTTTTTGGTGCTGGGTATTCTTACAAACAAAAATATTTTAGTGGGTTGTATCGTTTGGTCCGGTTTCATAATGCAGAACAACCACCCTGGAGGACCTATGAAGACTATTACGAAGAGTTTAAGTCGGTTATTTTAGAATCAGGAGTACCGATAGTATCAGTATTTCTTGAGAGTGTTTCGCCAGACTATCTTGTATGGGATAAAATGACAGTAAATTGGCTTTTTACTGGAACCAAAAGAGGAAGATTTCCACCTTGGCTAATCGAAGGAATCAAAAACAAAGTGATAGAAACAACCGTATAGATTAATCATATTCTAGTAGTTCAGGAATAGCAAGTCGTTCTATAACGACATTTTCTTTTTCACCTGTCTTATAACATTCAACTTCAGCCGTGCACAAATTATAATAGTGTTGGGTTTCTAGAGAAAGAAGTTTATATTTAGGGCAATGGTATTTATCGATTTTGATACCATTTTCGTTTATTCTCCTAATAACACCTACAGTTTTTCCAATAATAGAATCATTATTGTATTTTTTTGTTTCTGTATTTTTTGTTAGTTTAAAATAGGTTACAGCCTCAGGTGAGAATTTAATAGGCCTTGCGTGGACCGCCAATATAGATGTTTCAATAAGACCACCAACACCAAAGATAGGAATATATTCCTTTTTACCATGAGGGGTTTCACTACATTTACTCTCTCCAAATTCAAACCGATTAAAGGCATGAATAATAATATTCGGTTCTTCGTTTTCTTCTTTGTAAACTGAGGTAACCATTATAGTTTTTCTTGTTATATTTTTATATTAAAGTTTTAATTATATCAATTTTTTAATAAACTAAGGATTTAAGGGTAATAATTAATATTAATTAAATGAATACACGTTTGAAACTGACTGATCCAGTGTTATTTAATTTGATTAGAAAGGAATTTACTAGACAAAAAAGAGGATTAGAATTAATTGCCTCAGAGAATTTTACTTCAAAATCGGTAATGGAATGTCTAGGTTCTGTGTTAACAAATAAGTATTCTGAGGGACAACCTTATGCAAGATATTATGGTGGTTGTGAAGTGGTAGATGAAATAGAAACACTCTGTCAGAATAGATGTTTGGAAGCATTTAATTTAGATAAAACTAAATGGGGAGTAAATGTGCAGCCCTATTCTGGGTCTCCTGCTAATTTAGCAGTGTATAATGCTTTACTAAAACCACACGATAGACTTATGGGGTTAGACCTTCCATCAGGAGGACATCTAACACATGGATTTTATACCAATAAAAAAAAAATTAGTGCGACTTCTGTTTTTTATGAATCATTGCCCTATCAGATTAAATCGGATGGTTATATTAATTATGATGATTTAGAATCCAAAGCAAGGGCATTTAATCCTAATTTAATTATTTGTGGTGGTTCTGCTTACCCAAGAGATATAGACTATAAGAGATTTAGAGAAATATCTGATATACATAATTCTTATTTATTGTGTGATATGTCTCATATTAATGGGTTAGTTGCTACTAAGGAACTATCTAATCCCTTTGATTACTGTGATGTAGTTTCATCTACAACTCATAAAACATTACGTGGTCCTAGAGCAGGAATTATTTTTTATAGAAAGGAATTAGAAGAAAAAATTAATTTTAGTGTATTCCCTATGCTACAAGGAGGCCCACATCAGCATCAAATAGCAGGAATTGCTCACCAGATGCTAGAAGTTTCAAAACCAGAATTTGTAGACTATATTAAACAGGTAAAAAAAAATATTAATTCACTATCCGATTATTTAATTAGTAAAGGATATAAATTGGCTACAGATGGTACCGATACTCATTTGATTTTGGTAGACCTAAAAAACAAGGGTGTAACTGGTTCTAAAATAGAATACATCTGTTCTTATGTTGATATTTCTATTAATAAAAATTCTGTATATGGCGATAAGTCGGCACTGTCTCCTGGTGGTATAAGAATAGGTAGTTGTGCACTAACAACACGAGGGTTTAAGGAAACGGATTTTCTAAAAATAGGCGAATTGTTGGATAGAGTTGTAGGTATATCACTTGAAATACAAAAAGAGGGTTCGAAATTATCTAAATTTAAGGAAAATGCTAGTAAATTTGATAAAGAATTAGATGAAATCAGAGAAGAAGTCCATAGTTTAACCGGCGAATTTGATTTTTATGAATAAAAAAATTGATTTAATTTACAAAATATTAATATAGCACACAAGAGAACCGAGAACTAGGAATAGACAAACAACAAATAATAGACATCATGGCAGAAGCAGCACCACAATACAATTCGGAATATGTAAATACTATGGATTATTTTATAGACTATTATGCCAACCATGATGAAAATCTGAAGGAATTTGACTACCATAATTTCTTCAATAGCAATGCAGTGTCAAATGAGAATTGTTACATAGAGATAAAGGTAGACAACTCTATGTCCTTGTATTTTATCAAAGGAGGTAGGTATTCGATTCCTATCGGGGTTGAATGCTTCTATCAGTTCAATAATTGGGGAGCGGAAACTAATATGGCATTGGAATCACAGCGGAAATCTCAAGAACTTATTGAGGGTAATGAAAATATTACACACTTATACGATGATATTTTAGCGGAATATGAACGGGATCGCATTGAACAAAATACAGATATTGTGCCTGTGTCTACAGTAGAACCTTCGGTTAGTACACCACAAGAGACAGATGATTCTTGGGGACCTTCACCTCTGGCTATATTGGTAAGGAGCGAACCTGTTATTGATTATTCTATACTAGATGATTATGCTATACCAGTAGATGTAGTGTTTTCTACAGGTATGGACGATGTAAACCGACAACTTAGTTTCGATGATGATAGCGATGATATGCCAGATCTTATAACTGATATGGATGATTTGACAAATAGGATAATAGACGAGATTCGTAATACAACTATTATTAAATGCCCCCTTTGTAGGGCTGAAAACTCAAAGGAACAGTGTGTAGATATCAAGGGTTCTGGTGATACTTGTTCGGTATGCCTAGAAGCAACCGTGGAGGTATTCTTCATAGGGTGTGCGCATGCTACAACTTGCAAGTCCTGCTACCAACTACTTCTCAATGTCTAAATAACTACAAATATATTGTTTTCTAATCTATAATAAAATTGAATTTTTTATTTATGTAGAGTATAGTTAACCTACAAACAACAAACGAATCAAACAAACGAATTAACCCGACAATCAACTACGAATACAACAACAAACAAAAACAAACAAAACAAACAAAACAAACAAAAAATCATGTCTCTTTCTACCACTGAAGCCCAGCTTGCTCTTATGATGGAAAAAATGTCTCTCTCTGAAGCGGATGTTATTGCTCTTTTAACCAAAATGACAGATAACAAACACGGACCTAACGGCAAAATGAAGTTGGCACTTGACAAAATGAAAAATGAGGCTCAGTCGATTGGACAAGAGCTGTACTACCCAAACCAAGAAGCTACAGCAAAGGAAGTAGCTGAAAGGATTATCAACAACAAACAAATGTTTTTCCAAACGGTTGTGGCGAGAACCCAGTGTGGTAAAACCGGTTGCATGATTGCCGTTATCGACCAATGCTGTTTCATAATGAAAACCGAGAACAAAATTCAGCAGGACAACATTTACATTATCACGGGACTTAGTTCAAACGACTGGAAGACTCAGACAACAGAACGACTGTCTTTTCTCGGCGGAAAGGTTTACCACCGCAACCAGCTGAAAAAATTGGCAGAGGAAATCAAAGGCAAGAGTAATGTCCTTATCATTATTGATGAGGTTCACATTGCTAGTGGCTACAAAAATACCATCAACAAAATGATGATGGAACTTGACTACAAAGATACCGACAGTCTCGAAGAACTCAACATCAACTTTGTAGCATTCAGCGCTACACCAGAAGCTATCCTCAAGGGAAATCGCGAATGGGAATCTGAAGGCAAGGCCAAGGTTCATCTTATGAAAACCGGAAAAGGATACAAAGGCACCACCGAACTTCTCAATGGTCGGGCTTTACAGTTTAAGAAGTTGGACGGTGAGGATGAAGAACGTGAAGGCTCGATGAAAGCTATCCAAGAAATCAAGACAAAAATCGAAGAAACTTATACCGAACCCAAGTTCCATCCGATTCGCGCGCCAAAAGGAGAAGGTTTCCGTGTTGTTATTGACCGCTTCGCACAGATTTTTGGAACAGAGGAGTTCGATTTCATCGAATGCCACTCCCAATCGGAAAAGAACTTTGCAACAATTATGAGGAATGGTGCTTCAGATGACACCAACCCCAACAATTTTCCACCTCCTCTTAAGCACACCTTTATCTTCATCAAAGAAAATCTTAGGTGCGCAGTCACAATTCCATCCAAACACAATATCGGTATTCTCTATGACCGAAAGCCATATGACCCTAAGGTTCATGTTATTGTTCAAGGGTTTGCTGGTAGGGCTTGTGGGTATGACGTCCCAGAACATATGATTGTCTATACCGACCTTAAGGCACTTCAGGCCTATGAAGATGCCTGGACAAATGACTTTACGGGTAAAATCAAACAAACCCAAATAAGTTTTGTTGATCCAGAAACATTTGGAAATCCAGATTATACTCCACAGAAGAAGACCAAGCTCAAGCACGAAGCATTTGACTACAAAGTGTTTACTGATGACAAAGATGCAATCGACTTTATTTGGAAACACTTTCAAAAGAAAGCACAAAAGACAAGAGTGAAGGCACGAAAAGCACTTCAAGAAAACAAACAAAACCCTACACTCGAATATGTTAACAGCAGAAAATTTGGTTCGCACACAGACATAAAACAATTTCGCAAAGTAATGCTGATCGACAACACAATCTGTGTCCAATGGATGCCTACTCCTTGTGGGTTTGTAAGAGGTCAGTTTAATTCCGAGTAAGTAAATAGAGTAGAGTAGATTAGAAATAGTTTTTTTTATAAACACATTGGGATATTTAAAATTGAATTATTTATATATTTATATTTAAAATACATAAAAGAAAGAAAAGAACACAATGGCATCGAATAGTTACAGACAAACCTGTGGAAGAGATATTTATGTATATCAGAATTTCTCTGGAAATAGTCTACCAGAAGAAAAAAAGATAGAAGAAAGGGGTGAAACAAATGTAAACGTTGCAGAACTTATTAATACACCTACACCCATACCAGAAAAGAAAGTAAATGTATCAAAACAACAAAGGGATTTAGATATGCTGGTATCTATAAAGAAAGAGGATGATAGTAGAGCAGAGAATAACTTACCACATATAGGTGTTGAAGAACTTGTACATAGTCTAGTTACAATTGAAAACCTATTTATGAATGCTAATGTAGCGGATTTGTGCGAATAGATAAACAATAACTATATGATTTATTTATAATACTTTTTTTATTTAGAAATTTGTGATCAACGACCTATAAAATTGTCATTAGAATTCTCAAAAAAAAATTGAATTAGAAAAAGATGTAAAGGGAAAGTAACCAACGAACAACCAAACGAATCAAACAGTCTAAACAATCTAAACAATCTAAACAATCTAAACAATCTAAATAGTCTTTACAGTCTTAACTGTCTTAACAGTCAAAAAAAAACAATCATGTCTACCATCAACCAGTCCCCAGTCCCAGAAGACGTTGTCTACTCTATGTTCATCCCGTGGGTCGAGACCTGGGTTACGGAGGAGAAGGTTCGCCAGGAGGTGGAAGAGTGCGGATTTGGCACTCTGGTCAAGGTGGATTTTGTAGAAGTTGCTACAAAGAGGAAGCATAGCAAGGTTTACCTGCACTTCTCAAGTGTAGATGAGGATGTGAAGGCGCACCTGGATGGAGGTAAGCAGATGAAGGTGTTCTACAACGGAACCTATTTCTGGAAGTTGATGAAGAGCAACTATGTCCACAAGGAAAAGGCAGCGGCACCTGCGAAGAAGTTCGAGCTGACCGAATAAACCCATAAACCACAAAAAAAATATAAAATTCCATAAAACGACAAAAAAAGTATAAAATCCCATAAAACGACAAAAAATAATTTTTTTTTTTTCTTTCTATATATTATATGGGTGGAGGATTAATGCAATTAGTAGCTTACGGCGCACAAGATGTTTATTTAACCGGTAATCCACAAATCACTTTCTTCAAGGTTGTCTACCGCAGACACACTAACTTCTCTATGGAATGTATCCAACAGACATGGAGTGGAAATAGTATTGCTGACGGCAGATGTGTCGCTACTATATCCCGTAATGGCGATTTAATTCATAAAATGCACCTTCAACTGGATATTGGCGCTACTAACGCGAATTATAACAATATATCAGATTATATAGATTACGTGGAAGTAGAAATAGGCGGCCAGAAAATAGACAGACAGAGTGGCGCTTATATGCTGGCCTATAATGAAGTCAGAGATGAAATATATGGGTGGGGGAGGACAGGCCATACCCTAAAACAAAAAACATATGGACTTAATCTAGACGCTGGTCAAAGTAAATTTATACCTCTTAATTTCTGGTTCTGTAAAAACGCCGGCCTCGCTCTCCCTCTTATCGCTCTACAGTATCATGAAGTAAAAGTTATACTAAGCCATAGACTTACTACCCGCTTTACTAATTTAGCCGATCCTGATCAAGACGCGGGTTGGGCGGGTGATATGAATATACTTAGAAATACATTATGGGTCGACTATATCTATCTAGATACCGATGAACGCAGACGTTTCGCGCAGGTTTCGCATGAATACCTTATTGAACAGGTACAGGAGCAGATACTCCAGGGAGGTGTTTCTGGAGACCACGAATTACGATTTAACCACCCGGTAAAAGAACTAATGTGGTTTTCTACTTTTACTTCAGGTGGACCTAATTATAAAGATGAGAATTTTTTGGTTGGTTTATCATTACCAGTAGTAAGGCATAGTGATTTAGATGATGTTACCTATACATTAAAACTCAATGGACATGAAAGATTTAGTGCGAGGCCTCATACGTATTTCTCAAGGGTTCAATTATATCAACATCATAGTGGTGATGGGTCTCTAAATTACTCAGGTGATGCTGAGGAAGCTTTAGAAGGTGGGCTGTTCTTGGCCGCGCGGAACGCTGCGAACTATATATCGGATAGTATTTGTATCTATTCTTTTGCTTTAAATCCAGAAGAACACCAGCCATCAGGTACATGTAATTTTTCAAGAATAGACAGTGCAGTATTAAACACCGGTAATATTGCTATAGCCTCTTCTACTGACCCAAAACTTAAGGGTTTAGGGCTTGCGAATTACCCAAATCCTGACGGACCAACTGAAAATGGTAGAACTACACATTTATTAACAGCGAGAATAGTAGCGATAAACTACAATGTGTTAAGAATAATGAGTGGAATGGGAGGGTTGGCTTATAGTAATTAGCTTATAGTAATTAGCTTATAGTAATTAGCTTATAGTAATTAGCTTATAGTAATTAGCTTATAGTAATTAGCTTATAGTAATTATATAAATAAAAAAAAGATATATATTAGTTTATTGGCGTGTATGGATTATTTTTTTATTTTTATATTTTTTTATTATTTAATTTTTTTGACTGTATTGCATCGTTTATCTTTAGTGCCATCAGCTTTAACGAATTGTTGAGTGGCGAATCGTTTATCAACTTTTCCGGATTTGGTTTTAACCGTTTGTAGGTGTTTGGATGTTTTAGTCGCGCGTCTGGCGCGGCATGTTTATTTGTTTTCACGTAGGAAGTATTTGTTTTCACGTAGGAAGTATTTGTTTTCACGTAGGAAGTATTTGTTTTCACGTAGGAAGTATTTGTTTTAGACATTGAGTATTTATATTAAATTGTAAATATATTAATTAATTTTTTTTGTGAAAATAGTATATATAGTAGAAATATTCTAAATAGTATAAATATAGTATAAATAGTATAATATAGACCTATAAAAGTGTAATTAGAATTCATAAAAAAAAATTGAATTATAAAAAGATGTAAAGGGAAAGTAACCAACGACCAACAAACGTATCAATCAGTCTTTACAGTCTAACCAATCTAAAAACTAAAAAAACTAAAACCAACTAAACAATCTAAACAATCTAAAAAACTAAACCAACTAAACCAACTAATCATGTCTGTCGTTAACCAGTCTCCAGTCCCAGAAGGGATCACTTACTCTATGTTCATCCCGTGGGTGGAGACCTGGGTTACAGAAGAAAAGGTTCGCCAGGAGATGGAAGAGTGCGGATTTGGCACTCTCGCCAAGGTGGATTTTGTAGAAGTTGCTACAAAGAGGAAGC